>OIFS01000075.1_pt1 | contig 70979 bp, 73 predicted proteins | sample 1582131 | NCBI WGS metagenome assembly OIFS01 (sample SAMN07501065, study PRJEB24779) | human gut metagenome | isolation source: stool | host: human infant | place: USA: Pittsburgh, PA | reverse complement strand
GATAAATGTTTTTCGCAAACTCATTGTATTCTCAAAAGTTGAAAAGAGCAATGTTCATTTAACTTAACAGATCGTATTTATTTAATAGGGGGATTTTTTATGAATAAAAAAATTTTATCAAAGTTTATAGTTGCTGGATTAACAGCAACTACTTTAGCTACATCTTTTTATGATGTAAAACCTGTTAAAGCATCAACTATAGATAATAACATTAGTTATGCTAAAACTTTAGAAAGTAATAAGATAAAGGCTATTAATAGTTTTAAGGGATTAAACAATAATAATTTAGAAGAATTAACCGTAATAGAAGAAGGCAATTATAAAGGTATAATTAATATTAAAACTGGAGATATAACTCATGAGTTTTATAATGAATTTGGAGAAATTATAGATTCATATACTACTAATTTTTATGAGAATTTAGAAATTATTGATGAAAATTTTGGTATAAGTACTTATAATAATATAGCTCAGAATAGTATTCCATATAAATTAAATTCACAACATTATACTATTGCGGTGTATAGTGGAAAACAAAAGCTATATGCACAAAATTCTAGAGGAAATTCTAAATCTTATTATTTAAAGGGTAAATATACAGATTCAGCAAATTCACATATTAAAAAATTTGTAGACGGTGTAGATAAGACTGCTTCAACAGCAAGATTATTTATAAATACAATGGGAGTAAGTGGGGCAATTGCAGTAGTTGGTTACTTTGGTTTAGGTGGAAGAGTAACATCAGCAGCTATGATTGCGGCACTTAAAGCGTTAGGATTAGGAGCATTGGTAGCTAGTGCAACTAAGATAGTTGGTCTTTATAATAACTATGTAGATGCGAGAATTGATGCAGATCATTACTATAATGCTTTATAATCCAATAAAAGAGAATATATTATGAAAAATCTAGAATATAAGTTTTTAAATTTACCTAAAGTATCAATTAAAAGTTCATTTTTTAATAAAGATAAATGTATGAATGATTCAAGAATATCTCAATTAGAAACTTCTTTTAATGAATTATCTAAAAAAGGATGGATATTAGTTGAAATATACTGGATGGAAGGAGTAGCTCTTTTTAAAAAAGAAATAGATTAATAAAAACACATTATAAAAAAATAAAGTGTACCCTTTGTCAGAGACAGTTTAAAAAAGGCTATGCAACATTAAGAAGATGATTTCTGTAATTAACAGGAGTCATCTTTTTAATGTTGCATTAAGGTCTATAGTTATTATGATAATCAATATAATCTCCTATTTCTTCTTGTAACTCTTCAAGAGTCTCGCAATCTTTAATATATGTTTCATCTTTTAAATGTCCAAAGAAGGATTCTTGTGGGGTATTGTTCCAACAATTACCACGTATAGACATAGACTGTCCTATTCCATTTTTTTTTAATGTTTATCTTGGTAACTTACCATTTTGATTTTCTACTATAAATAATCTTTTAAATTCATCATTATATGTAAATCTTTTATTACTTACCTTTTTCACATATTTATTCTGAGATAATATAGTTATTTCTTTACTTGTAAATAATTTTTTGCTCATTTTAACATCTCCTAATAATCATTTATTTAATTATACAAAAAAGTACCCTACAAAATAGACTTTTTAAAATTATCTATTCTATAGGGTACTTTTTAAACTACTCTCAGGCTTTTATTTTAAAATTCTATTTAACAATAGATTTTTACTCAATGTTTTAAAACATTATACTTACTACTTTAAGCTAAAAAGGAGAGAAAAGTTAAGGCTCTTCTTTTTAAATTTATTTGTTTTTTTGAAGCTTCAGCCTATCATATCTACGCTAAAATTGTAAAGCCATTCCACAATTTTTTTATCGGCTATTCATTATATTCATAGCAGCTAAAAAATTTGCTCCATTTTCCTTTACAATTCACTCTGATATGAAGTCTTAGGCTTAACAAAAAAACAACAAAACTAGAGTGATTAGCAAAAGTGTTGAATTAAAGGAGGAATTTAAAGTGGAAATAAAGTACATTGAAAAGATTAATTTAACTATATACAAAGTTAAGGAGAGTATATATGGTATGAGTAGTTATTTAGATGTAGATTTTGATGAAAATTTAGTAGCGATTAAAGGAACAACATGTAAATATGGTTCTTTCAGAAAATTAGATAAAAATGAATTGAAAAAGATAACTGAACTTGTTAACAATAATAATTAGAAAAAAGGCATTACCTAAGAAGGCAACCTAACACACATTTGCCTTCTTGGAATTAAACATTAAGGAGGAATACATATGGTCTTATTAAGAGATTATTTAAATAAAAAAATTAGTGAACTTGATGAAATGAAAAGTGGAGAAAGATTTTCTTTAAATTCAATTATATATGCTATCAGTATTATAGAAAGTGATGATAATTTAATATTAATTGATGAAAGTTTAAAAGGAACTTTGGAGATTTTTAAGTATTCAGATGATGAAATTTCAAGTATATCTTTAAATGATTTAATAGTTGAATGTAAAGATTTATTAGAAAACTGGTTGAGAGAAAATAAGAGTATTAATGAAAATTTTAATATAATGCCATATGAGATATTAAATTCTTCTATGGATAAGTTGTTAGAATTAGTTGAAGATAGTATTTTTTTTGATGAAGCTTTCAAAAATATGATTGAAAAAGAATAGATTTATTAAAAACAAATATAGTTATGATTATTCATAACTATATGAGGTGTAAGATGAAAATAACATTTGAAGATGTATTAAGTGAGGTTAATATATCAAAGCAAGATATATTAGATTTAAAAATTGAATTACGTAATGCTAAAAAGGGAGAAGAGCTTCCAATTATTCTTAAATTAATAGGGTTAGCAGATGAAGTTGGTCAATATTATTATAAAAAAATATTTTATGAGGATTTTTTTATAAGTATTGAAGACATTGCTAAACATTTAGATGTATCTATTAGATTTGTAATGAATGATATTATTGATAAATTAGATAGAATAGAATTTCCATCAGAAGAATTTATTGATATAAAAAGTTCAATGAAGAATGTCATATTTTTAAATATAGGAGATAGTAGTAAGAAGGGAAAAAACATATATACATCAACTAAGTATTCAAATGAAATATTAAAAGAAAAAGTTAAAGTGTTGTATAGAAAAAAGGTTTTGTATAGTAAAGAAAGTTATATAAAATTTTTAAAAGAACATATGAAGCTTTTAGAAAATAATATTTTAATTAATTTGTCATTAGAAAAAGAATGGATTGAAAATATAAAGGTAAGACTTATAAAAGATAAGAAAGTTACTAATAGAACATTTATTAATTTGCTTTTTAATAATTTTCTGAAAAAAAATAAAAGAGAAATAGAAAAATATAAGGCTAATGATATTTTCGATTTCAATTCTTTAATAGAGAATAGATTTGGAGATAGCCAAGAAAAAAGAGAACTTACAGACTTTAAATCAATGAACTCTTTAAAAGTATTTTTTGATAAAGTTTATGAAACAGAAGTAACTAGAGCTATTGAAAAGTCGGATTATAGTTTTGAATTTAATTTAGATTTGGGAAGAAAAAAGAATATCAAAAGATATATATTAAATTCAGAGTTTTTACTTGAAAAGGTTAAAGAAAGTTTTAATTTTAATATTGAAGAAAAGTCCGAGAATGAAGATGATTATGAAATGAATATACCAGCTAGTTTTTTATTGAAGAAATATGATAATAATATAAAGCTTTTAATTGAGGATTTTAAAAAATACTCAGAAAGTATAAAAAGATTAGCAATAAAAGAAATATAATATTATGAATATTCATAACAAAATAACTTGATACGTACAATAATACGTGTTATAATATATATGTAAGGAGGGTGAGGTAATGAAATCTTATTCTTCAAGAGAAATAGTGAAAATCATTACTAAGGATGGTTGGTATGAAGTTAATTGTGTTGGTGACCATCATCAATATAAACATCCTACTAAGAAAGGGAGATTAACAATTCCACATCCTAAGAAGGACTTACCTATAGGTACTGTAAGAAGTATCTTTAAACAAGCTGGAATTAAGATTTTATAATCTTAATTCTGCCTCCTTACCAAATTAAAAATTAAAAGGAAGTGTTTCTATGAAGAAAAAAGATACTTATATCTTTCCAGCTATAGTTACAACAGAAAGTGATGGTATAACAATAACTTTTCCTGATTTAGAAGGGTGTATAACTTGTGCTTATAGTGATGATGAAATTATGAAAGTATCAAAGGAAGCTTTGGGGCTACACTTATACGGTTTAGAAACAGATGAAGAAATTGAAGGAAAAGAATTAATTCCAGTTCCATCAAAGTTGAATGATCTAAAACTTGAAAAAAATCAAGCAACTACATTAGTTGAAGTTTATATGCCAGTTATTAGACAGGTGTTAGATAATAAAGCTGTTAAAAAGACTGTAACTATACCTAATTGGTTAGATGTTCAAGCTAAAAAATATGAAATAAATTTTTCACAGTTATTACAAGAATCAATTAGAAATTTACTTCAATTATAGAATTTAAATATATATTATAGATTTGTTTGAAAGGGAAACTTATGAGGATAAAAAGTATAGAAATAAATAACAATATTGTTTTAGGAGATATGAGTATTTCGTTTGTAGACGAAAATATGAAGATTAAAGATATAATAATTTTAGCAGGTGAAAATGGATGTGGAAAAACCACACTATTAGATATAATTTATAATTTTATTTCAGGAAATTGCGTAAATAGTGAAGATACTAGAAATGAAATAAATAAAATTACTGTTGAATTTTCAGATTATGAAATTGAAAAGTTAAAAAGTAGTACTATTTTAAATCATTATTTTAATAGTTTAGATGGGAAAGAAGTTACATTTATTATGGATTATAACTTAAGATACGGTGAAGGATTTAAGATTAATTATAAGGCTAATAATCAAATAGTAGAAAAACCTGGTAATATCCTTAATGCTAGTGATATTAAGGATATAATGAAAGTTGTATATTCAACTGCAGAAATTAACTTTCATTCAAATCCAATAGGAACAGTAACATCAAAGGAATTAGACATTGATATTAGAAGTTTAAAACAGAGTTCAAATTTAGGTACAGAAATATCACAACTATTAGTTGATATAAAAGCGTTAGATGATTCAGATTTAGCTGATTGGGTACTTGAAAATGGTGGAGTAGTGCCACCAGAAGAGATTAAAGAAATTAGATTAAAAAGATTTAAGAGAGCCTTTAGTTATGTGTTTGATGGAAAAAAAATTAAAGGTATTAAAAATATAGCTGGTAGTAAAGAAGTTATTTTTGAGGAAAATGGGATCGAAACAACTATTAATAAATTAAGTTCAGGAGAAAAACAAATAGTATTTAGAGGAGGATTTTTATTAAAAGATTCAAATAGGGCTGAAGGAGCTGTTATTTTAATTGATGAACCAGAACTTAGTTTACATCCAAGATGGCAAATGAAAATACTAGAGTTTTTCAGGAGAATATTTGAAAATGAAAATGGAAAACAAAAAGCACAATTATTTATAAGTACACACTCTCCGTTCATCTTACATAATGATAGTAGAAGAAGTGATAAGGTTATTGTTATGAAGAAAAATAAACAAGGAAATGTAGTTCAGGTAGACAATCCAAAGTTTTATTATTGCAATACAGAAGAAGTAATAAAAGAAGCATTTGAGGTAGAAACATTTGTTGATTCTGTAAAAAAAGCAAATGACAAACATTTAATAATTACAGAGGGTAAAACGGATTGGAAGCATATAAAAAAAGCATATGAAAAATTATCAGAGATAGGAGAAATAAAAGAACTTGATATTAGGTTTTTAGAGTATGATAATACACTATGTGATTCAAAATTACATCAACTAGCTGAAAGTATTTCTATGTTAGATAATGAAAAAAAAATAATTTGTATATTTGATAGAGATATTCCTAAAACTATAAAGGAGCTTAAAAATGATTATAAATATTATAAAAACAAAGTATATTCTATGCTAATTCCTGTTCCTAAACATAGACAGAATATTTCTGAAATTTGTATTGAACACTTATATATTGACACTGATATTAAAAGAGAAAGGAATGGGAGAAGAATATATCTAGGAAATGAATTTTCACAGGTAACTGGAATGCATATTGAAGATGAAGGTATATGTTGTGTGCAAAAAAATAAATGTGGACAAGGTTCATATAAAATAATTGATTCAGATAGTAAGGTTGTTAATGTAAATGATGAAAAAAAGAATATAGCTATGTCTAAAAATGATTTTGCAGATAATGTTATAAATGAAGTTGATGAATTCAAAGAAATTAATTTTATGGGATTTAAACCATTATTTGAAAAGATAAATGAGATTATAATGTTAGAAGATATGTAGCTTTAAAAATTAAATGTTATAAAATATATTAAAATGTAAATAGGGAGCAATATAATTATGTTGTTCCTTTTTTTATTTTTACAATTTATACTCATTTACAAGTATATCTTAAATGAGTATAAATTGTAAAAATAAAAAACTTAGTATTTATAAGCTTTATATAAATTTAAAAGTCCAGGATAATTTTATTAAACACCAGGTTAAAACTCCTGGACTTTTTCTCTTTTATTCAATTACTATTACTTTATACATATTCATACCTGATACTCTTTTTACTGAAGATTTTATATTAAATTTCTCTTTAGTTATTTTATTTATTCCATTTTTTATTTGACTATCACTTACTATACTATCATCCATCCATTCAAATGTAGCTATCTCTATACCATTTAAATTTTCATCATATATTTTCCCTTCATCTTTCCCAAATTGAATGTATCTGTTTTTTACATTTTCTAATATTTTATTTGAACTTTCATCTTTTATTTTATCTTCAGCTTTTTTATCTTTTGTTGAATCATTTAATTCACTTCCTTTGCTTTCTATTGAATTTACAGACTTCAATTCACTTTCTAACTTAGAAATACTTGAATTAAGATAGTCTATTTTTTGATTTTTAAGAGAAATACTTGTTTGTAAAAACAAAATTATTAATACTAAAATAATTATCACTATACTTGTTTTTTTATTTATTTTGACTTTTTCAATTAATTCACTAAACATATTACTTTCCTTTCAAAAAAAGAAGAACTATTAAAAATAGTTCTTCTATAATATCCTTATAGTTCCATAGGTTTATTTTTTATTCTAACTTCTTTTACAGGCTTTTCAACTTCAATAGTTTTTTCCTTTTTTAAAGGCACAATTTCTATATCATTTCCCTCACAAAATTCTAAAAGATCTGTATATGTCCAACTTTTAACTTCCTTTTCTATTTTAGTTATTTCTTCTTCAGAAACTTCAAAACCACTTAATTCAGGTACTAATATATCAATAGCATAATCTCTAAATTCTTCTATAGATTTTATAACTTTTAATTCATCAGGATTAGAATTATAGTAAACCTCAACCCCATTAGATAGAGAAGCTGAAAATAAATCATCTAAATCTTTCTTTAAGTTTACTTTTTCTTCACTTAAATCAAATCCAATCCTTTCATTGATACCAGCTCTATATAAAATATCTATTTGTTTATTTAATTTTTCTTCTAAATTCTTAGTAAAGTCTTTATAAAGTAAAACTTCCAATGAATTAAATCCATCAATAGGTGAATTATATTCCTTTACATATTCATTTATTCTCTCTATACAACTGTAATAAGTTTTTGCATTGTTATATACTATTGGCATTGATTTAAAATTTAATATGTTTAAAAATGCACTTTTATCATCATTAGCAAGTTCATTCATAGTCTTTGCACATGATTTTTCTAATTCCATTACTTCTGCTAAACTTTGTCTTTCTAAATTAATATCAACATTTAACATAGCTCTATTAGGTTCTATTCCTATTTCTTTATAGTCAGAATTTGATATATGAAAACTAGGCTTAAAACTATTATCAATGTTATTTTCAGGTTCAATTCCAAACATATCTGCTAACCTATATATAGAATCATTAGCACTTATACCTTCAGCTTTAGATACAAACTTAATTCCATCTCCACCTTCAGGTTGTCCTCCAAAATCATAAAAGTAATTTTTATCTATATTTATACAACAAGAAGCTGTTTTTTCTCCTCTTAAATTGCACCATAGTTTATTACCTCTTTTAACTGTATCTATTCCAAGTTTATCAGCAATATCTCCTATTGGAATTTCTTTTAATTTATTTATATCATAAAAAGGCTCTACTTCCTTTTTAAACGCTTTTTCTTTATTATCTAATGTATTATCTATACTATTGCGTAAATCTTCATATTGAGCCGATTTTAGCTCTTTATTAATAAATTCTTTCAGATCATTTACATATCCATCTCCTATATCAAAATGTAAAGGTATTACCTTCTCTGGTGCATAGTGTAGTTTTAATTTAGTTTTAGCATATGGATAATACTCCTCCCTTTGCTCTGCTTCTCTTTTTAATTCTCTAACTTTTAACTCTGCTTCCTTAAATCTTTCATTTGCTTCTTTAAGGTCAATTACTTCACCTTTTTTAAAAAAATTCTCTTCGCAAAAATCAACTGTTATATATGGCTCTTTAAATGCTCCTTTCTCATTCAACTCTCTGTTTTCATCACTTATAAATTTATCTTCAGATAAATTTATATCTTTTTCATATTCCATACTTAAAACCTCACTCTCATTTTTTTTATAAAAAAAAGAGTTATTAGTCTTTTCAACTTCTAACTCTTTTTTTAGTCTATATAAATTTTTATTATCATCAACATATATTAAATTTTCTAAATTATAAGTTTTCCCTACATAAATATCTCTATATGAATCATCTTTTTTTAATAACATAACATGATTTTTACCAGTAAAATCTTTAAAATCTCTTTCTTTATTTCCATCAATTTTAAACCAAGTATAAGAATTGTTTTTCTCTATCAGTTCCTCCAATTCAGTTTTACTTAATTCATTTATTTTGATTTTATCTTTCCCTAAAAACTCTTTTACTGCTTCATCTTCAATTAGTATTTCTTTCTCTTTTATATTTAAAAGAGAACTTTCAATAGTTTCTATAAACTCTTTTGTAGTTTCTTTTACTTCTTTCAAAAGCCTTTCTTTATCTTTAAAATCTCTATCCTTAGTCCAAGATTTTAAATATCTAAGAGAATATTCTTCAGTATCTATATTAAAATAACTACTTACTGAAAAAGCGACCATTTCTGCTTGAAACTCTTTTTCAGCCTGAGTATAATTTAAAAAAGTTTCACTTGTATGCAATTTAGCATGAGCTAACTCATGGATTAATGTTTTTATATTTTGTATCTCTGAATTTCTAGGATTTAATGCTACTTCATTAGTAAATGTATAACTTACTCCTTTTACTTGACCTAATTCACTTTTAGGCTCAATAATCTTAATTCCAATTTTATCTGCTAAATTTTCTAAAGAATTAAAAAAGCCTTTATAATTCTCAACTCTTCCTTCTAACCATCTATTCGGAAACAATTTAGGTATTTCTTCTAAAGGTACATTAGTTTGACTTACATCAAAAACATATCCTTGTTTAAATAAAGTTTTTCCGGGAATAAACTCTAATTTCGTCTCTTTTATTAAGGCTTTTTCTCTCTCAGTTGCTTTGCTTACAAGTTTAATCGTTCCATCTTCTGCTTCAAATCTATCCCCTAATTTTGTTGGTACTAAAATTTTTATTCCCTTTTCTCCCTTATTAACTACATACCCTTTCTCTTTCCAAAATGCAAAACTGCCTACTGCTCTAGCTCCTCTAAACTGTTCTTCTATAAGTATTGAATTCTTAAAAGAATAGTTGTAAAACTTAGACATAAAAGAAAGATATTCTTTTATATCTTCAGGTGAATTAAAAACCTTATCTATTTTTTTATTTGCTTGTTCTACGAGCAAATCTACTTCTTTTTTCCTCTCCTCATTACTTTTCTTTTTAAAAGCCATACTTATTTCCTCCTTAAACATTTATACTTTTATAAAATTAAAGAGTGCAGCCATGTAAATAACATGGAAACACTCTTTAATTTACCAAATCTAAATTATTTAGCCTCAATATTAGCGTTAATTATATATTCTAATAATACCTTTTTAGCTTTTTCTTCTGAATCAACTACATCTATTAAATCATCTTCTAAACCTTCTTGTTCTATTTCTGAACCCCCTCCAAATCCATTTCCATTTTTATAAACATAATATTTTTTCATATATATTCACTCCTTTAATAATTTTTTACCTTTAGTTCTTTTTCAAAAAAATAAAAGAATATTTTTAAAATACTCTTTTAAACTTCATAATTATAATCTTCTATAATACTTTTATTCTTTATATCAACTGCAAGGATCATTGTGTTATCTTCTTCTTTTTGATTTAATTCATCACTTAATAGCTTAATATAATTTTTATTTGCTTTAACAACAATATCTCTTTTTTCTTCAAGAAGATAAACTGAAACCTCATTTTCTCCTACAATTTCATTAACCATTGCTAAATTTTCAAACATAAAATATTCCTCCTTAATTACATATCATATTCAATAGAACTTTGTAATTTTTCATATTCTCTTTGGTTTTTCATGCTATTAATATCGTTATTTAAACTTTTTTTCATCATAGAAATACTTTGTTTAGTTATTATAATATTTTTATTTCTTTCCCATCTTTCCTGTAAATTTTCAAACTTTTTTTGACTTTTTAAGTCTTCTTCTTTTACATATTCTTTAATTTCTTTAAGAATAGTGTTTCCCATTCTTGTATATAGGTCTTGAATTTTATTGTCTTTATACGTTGTAGTTTCTACTTTTCTTTTACCATAAACCTCCTTATAAAACTTGTCTTCTTTTTCTAATCTATCAACCAATTCTTTAAATTCATCTTTTTTATATGTTTCTATATAGTATTTAGTTAAGTTATCAATTAATGGTCTTACTTCTTGCATAGAATTATAATTGTAATGCCATTGGCGTTTATCTGAAGGAAGTTTTTGAACTATTTCTTTAACCATTTTTCGCATTTCAATATCTTCTTTAAAACTCATTTCCTTCTTTCCTTGAATCAAATTATCTCTTATAAGTAAATTTATTTTATCTAAATCTTTCTGCTTATCTAACAAAGAATTAACAAAAGAACTTTTCATATTATATAAAGTTTTAGGTTTAAATTTTCCTCTTTCTCTACTAGGATTTATTTCAACACTAGCAATATGAACATGAATATTATCTGTATTATAGTGTAAACTTGCTGACCATGTTAGGTCTTTAAAGCCTTCTCTTTTACTTAATTCTTCCATAGCTCTTCTAGTTGCTTCCTGTATTTTTTCTTCATCCAATGCTCCATTTTCAGAATCATATAATCCATTTGCTTCTAAAAATTCATTATCAAAACTAAAAACTTCTTGCCACATATTACTACCATTCGATTGAGCTTTATCAAAATCTTTTTTTAACTTTTTAACTTCTTTTTCAGTTAAAGAATGTTTGTCTTTAGTAAATAAAGAACCTATTTTTTCAGGATTACCCATATAGTTGTTATACGCTGAATATTTATCAAAATTCTTTTTTCTAGTTGCTTCACTTCTATCTATATAGTCAATAAAGTTCTTAAATTTACTGCTTCCATTTCTAATAAATTTAACTTTATTTATTACACCAACCATAACTAATATTCCTTATCAAGCTTCTTAACTCTTTGACTTTCAATTCTCTTATCAACTTCTTTTTTAGCAGTTATGTAAGCTTCATGTTCTTTTTCTTTTGATGGAAATATATCAGGTAAATCTTCTGCAATAAATAATCCATTCATTAACTCTAATAGCACTTGAATATTACGATCTGAATTATTACTTACTCTTTTTAAAACTAAAATACTTGCTTTTATTTTTTCAGCAACTCTATCTCCTAATATTTCAATCATATTCTCCATAGGAATATTTAAATTTTTTTCGTGCTCTCTAATTATTAATTCAAGAGCTTCACTATTTGACCTACAAGAATGTTTTGTTTTTATATTTTCTATATGCTCTATAGAAGCATTTGATAATCTATAATGTTTTTCTTGTCTTTTCATATTCTATTGTTCCTCCTTAAAAATTTCAGTTAAATCAATGTAATTTTCATCACAAAACTTTTTCATTACTTTTGTATTTAAATCTAAAACTCTTAATATTTTTTCCATAGTTATTCTATAATTTGCTTCAAACTTTCTCATTTCATCTGAATGTGATAGACTTTCTAAATGTTCTTTTAAAAACTCATTTCTACTTACTCCTTTTGCTTTTGCAAAAGAATCTATTCTTGTTATTGCTTCTTTACTTAAATCTCGCACTAATAAATCTGACATTTATATCACTACTCCCTTTAAAAAAAGTTCTCAAAAACATTTATTGTAATTGTGTACTTTATGGTAAATTGGTAACTACTTAACATACTTACTTTAAGAGCATAAGGAGAAATTGCTATCACACAAGGTGCTAGACTAGGCAAAGCCTAGTATTTCAATGATATCAAAACAATTTCCAATTATCCCACTTTAAGCCACAAACACGCCCTGTTAAATCCCTTTTTTATCCCACTTTAAGCCACATAAAATCTCTAAAAGATACCATTTTATTTAACCATTTTCTCTAAATCTTCTTTCTTTTTATTAAGTTTATCTATTTTATCATTAAGCTCTTTATTATCTTTTTTAATTTTTTCTACTTCTTTATTTAATGAATCAACTTGTCCTTTTAAACTTGTTATTGTTGAATCAGTAGTTGCAATTTCTGTTTCTGTTTGATATTCTTTATCCTTTTCTAAGGAAGTTATTTTTGAATTTGCACTATCTATTTCTTTGTTTTTATTTTCAATTTTTATATCATTATCTTTTATTTCTTTTTTAACTTTTTCTATTTCTTCATTAACTAATTCTATTGTTAATCCTTCTTTATTTTGTTCTTTTAAATTATTATCAATAGAAATATCTCTTGAATCAGAATAAAATTTCACCTTTTTAATTTCATTTGTTTTATTGTTTTTATTTATAAAAGTTAATGAAACTGCACTCCATTTTTTCTCTGGTAATGTTGCATATATAATATAATCCTGATCTGAAACTTTAACTAATTTAGTAGGTATTATTTCATTTGGATTATTCTTTTCTCTAAGCTCTACAGACAAATTTGAATCTGTATTAATATCTAAATTATCTATTTTTAAGTTAAATTGTATTAAATGATTTTCAGGGTTATACTCTCTATTTGTTACATCTACATTTATACTATCTACTAAAAAAGGTTTATTTAAAGCACTACTAATCAGATTAGCTTCTCTATTAAATAAAGCATTAGAAGACAAGAAAAATATCAATATTATTACAATAACTCCACTTATTAAGTAATATGTTATTGCACCATTCTTTTGAAATTTATATTTTAAATCATCTACTTTTAACTGCAAACTTTCTTTATCCATACCTATTGCTCCCTTCATACTTATAGGAAAAAAGAGCTTTATAAAATTTATAAAGCTCTTAAAAATCACTTTACTTATTCAAACTTATCTAAAAATAAAACCATTTTTAAATACAAAAAAGGTAATAAAACAAAAACTAAAATAAATATTGAAATTAATATAATTGTTAAATTTAAATTCAAATTAGCCACCTCATTATTCTATTATTCTTCTTACATTTCCATTAAAATATCTGCTCCAATAAGGGCTATTTAAATCTCCTATACTTACACCTTTCGTTGAACTATCATTTAAAAACTTCCCATTTCCTAAGTAAATTCCAACGTGTCCATTTCTACCAGCAGTATCAAAGAAAATCAAATCTCCACGCTTCATTTGTTCTTTCGGAACAGACTTTCCTAATGTTAATAAACTCCATGTTGTAACACTAGAACGATCTCCTAATTGTATTCCAGCACTAGCATAACAATAGTGAACTAACGAACTACAATCAAATCTTCCTGCAATAACATCAGCTTCTGTTCTTCCACCACCCCATACATAAGGTGACTTTCCTACCCATTTCATACCAGCTTCAATTGCCTTTTCTATAGTTTCATTATCTCCTTTAATACCTCCACTATTAACTAATCCTTTGCTTCTAAATTCCATAGCATACTTAAATACATTATTAGGATAATTATTTTGTGCAGTATCTAAGTTTACACTCATACCATAACCCGGCCCCCCATTATAACAAGCAAATATTCGTCTTAATATTTCACTAAAATTTGAATCATTTTCATCAGCGTTCCAGTTGATTACTTTCAAATTTTCTGTACTATTATAATCTAAGGTTGGTACAAGTTTTTTTCTGTATAATACATAATTTGCATAATGTCTAGTTTCATAAGCACCAGTTATTATTTGCAATCTAACGTCTTTTAAAAACACATTCCAAATTTCATCTACACTACTAAACGAGTAACCTAACTGTTTATAAATATCACCTAATCCTAAATCTAAGTAATATTTATAAATGTCACTTCCATCAAAATCATATCTTTGTTGTTGCATTATTCCATATGCTCCACCATAAGAATCATTGGGATTAAAATTACTTTCTTGCTTTGCAATTCCAGCCAAAACCCAGTTAGGTATTCCAGTTAAATCAGAAGCTTCATTAAAATATTGAACAAATTCTGCTGGTACTCCACCAGCTCCAATATCTGCATGACTATTATTATTTTTCGAGCTATTAATTTGAAATATAGCCATTGCTAAACTTCCAATTAGAAGTGTTAGGATTAAGAAAGAGCTTGAAAAAAACATTATTGAATACTTTATTATTTTCTTTATCAACTCCTTTTCTTTCTCCAAAATTACACCTCCTTCTAAAAAAATGTATAAAAAAAAGAAACTAAATTGCTAAATAACTTAGTTTCTTTTTTTATTAATTTTAAATTTAATTTTTCATATAATATTCAGTTATCTTCCACTTTCCATCAATTTTTAATAACTTAAAAATATATGTTGGTGATAAATCATTGTCTACTTTTTGGTCATAGTTATCTATATTATCTTTTTTTACATAGCTTGTAAATTCTAAGTAATTATTATTTGAATTATCTTCACAATCTGAATAAATTTTATTTACTATACTTTTTTTATATGGATATTTACCAGCATCAGCTTTTATTCCTTGAGATTCTAAATCAAAATTTCCAAGAGCTTCAGGTGTTAAATATTTCCCAACCATGTCCCTATATTTTAATGGATTACTTTTATCAAAATTCATAATACCTTGCATAAAATTTTCAACAACTCTTTTTGCATTTAACAAGTCTTCATCTGAAAACTTTCCATCTCTAGGTATATAATTTGCTTGATAAAAGTTTTTATCTCCAACTTGTTCTTTAGTTTTTACTGAAGTTACAAATCCTTCAGGTAAACTATAATAGCTATCTGATGTTTCATTGTTGTTATTTTCTACAGTGTTTTCTTTATCACTTTTAGCTTCATTTTTAGGTGAGATTTGAGTTGCAACATTACTTTTAGATACATTATCAACTTGATATTTTTTATATCCTATATACGCTAATGAGCTAACGAAAAGTACCACTCCAATAATTATTACTATTGTTTTTTTCTTCATTATTTTAAGCTCCTCCCTTAAATAAGTATTTCTCTCTATCAGAAATCTCTATATTAAATCTGATATTTTTATCCCCATTTATCACCAAAATACAATCTCCTGTAGAAAAATTAGGTATCGCATTTATTTCAGTATCTGTTAATTGACCACTAAAAATTTCTGACAATAATCCTTTTGTATTATTATCTTGTTGCATTATAAATTTATATTGTGTTAACTCAAAAAGTGTTCTTATTTTTTCAAAAACTTCTGAATTTGAAACATCCGGAACAACATCTCTTATGCTTTGTGTAGCAAATATTAAACCACCAAAATATTTTCTAGCTTCTCTTTCAAAGTTAATTAAATAATCAACTGCTAGTATGTTATTGCTATTTATAATTCTATGTGATTCATCTAATAATAGTAAATACTTCTTGGCTTCTTCTACTGTTTTCTTTCCTTCATCAAATGCTTTCTTTTCTGGTAATCCTTGAGTTAAAGCATTATTCCAAAGCATACTTAATACATTAAATATCTGAGCATTAAATATTCTTTTATCAACTCCAGTTAATGTTCTAATCTCAAAGCTTACTATTTGCTCTTTTGTTAAGTCTTCAATAGAAGAATGTCCATCAAATAGTTTACCATAATTTCTGATAGCATTGTCAATTGTTAACATTATACTTTCTAATCTTTTCTTTCTAAAATCACTTAGATTTTTTCTTATACTTGCCTTTTCTTCATCTTCATAGAATACACCTTTAATATAATTAAGAAACTCACTTAATGTTGGGTATTCTTCAGCCTTATAACTTGTCGCTTTTTCTCTTTCTATTCCATATATAATATAAAAATCATGTAGAAGTCTTTCAAATTCTCTTATTTCTTCTTGTGTTGCTTCAGGTGATAGAAAATTATAAATCATAGAAACTTTAGACATATGTTGCATATAACTTTGTTCTACTTGTACCTCATTTGTATTTTCATTAATCATAGTTGCAAAGATTTGTAATGGATTTATCATTCCATTACTACCATCTAATGCTACTATTTTTCCTTCTAGCTCATTAACTAAGTCTTTAAACTCTCCTGTTATATCCAGTATTCTTAATGTATTATTTACTATTGCATTGTTATTGCTTAATTTTTTTAATAAAGTTGATTTACCTGATCCCATAACCCCTATTGCTAACGCATTATAAGATTTTCTTTGTTCATTCTTAGTAAACAAATCAAAGATAACATTTCCTCCTGTAATACTTGTTCCCATGAACATTCCAGTTGGATCATTTAGTTCTACATAATGAAATGGGTAACCAGCTCCTAAGCTTATACTAGGCACAGGATGTCCACTTCTTTTGTTTCTTAAATACTTTTGTTCACCAGCACTTAAAAATAAAGATTTCCACTCATATTCTTGTTCATTTAGAAAAACTGCTCCCCTATAACCTAACCCTTCAAGTTTAGTTAATACTTGTTTAATTTTTTCTTCTAACTCTATTTCAGTTTTAGCAGATAAATAATATCTAATAGTTACTAACTTTATTACTTCATCCCTTGATGTAATATCATTTACTAACCCCATTAGAATACTTGTTGCATTATTTGCTTCTATAATATCAATGTTATTCTTCAAACTATTAGCTCTATCTACATTCTCACTTATAGCACTATTTAAACTTTGTAAAGCCTTACTTCTATCTTCAGTTTCAACATCAATAGTTACTGTTACATCTTTTATATCTATCAACTTACCTAACCAAAATTCATCAACAGATGTTGGAAAATCATAAATTCTTAAACATGCTTCATAACCATCCCCCTTAACAATACTTCTAGGATTAAATTTTATTCCACCTACTGGCTGAATTTTATTGAAAAAATAGGGATTATAATTATAATCCCTTTTAAATATACCCATATTAAATTCCTCACTTTCTACTTACTAAAATCTAATTTATAGTTAACATACTTCCCATTATCATTTAAACTAACAAAAGCATCATAAGTGCCTTTACCATCCTTCTTTTTTAAACCTGTCATTTTCACTTTCTTTCCAGCTAAAAGATTTTTAGCAATTGACTTTGTAACCTTCTTCCCTTTATCTTTAAAAAACTTATCTTCTTTCCAAATAGTAAACTGACACTTTGGTTCATCTTTATAACCTTCACATGAAAATGATTTTGATGTTTCATATATATTCTTGCCACAACGAGGACATTTCCCTATAACTTCTTTTTCTTCCTTTATTGCTTCAATCTCTATATTTTTACTATCTTCTAAAATTGATTTTAATTCATTAGAAATTAAGTCAACTGCTCTATCTATATTTAATTCATTTTTATATACTTTTTTAAGTATTCGTGAAAATTCTACTGTTTTTTCTTTAGATAAATTTACATTCAATTTATCTAATGTTTCTATTAATTTTCTTCCTAATGGTTCTATAGATAGAACTGATTTGTTTTCAGATATATATTTATACTTTTTAGCATTTTCAATAATTCCAGTTCTAGTTGCTTCTGTACCTATTTCTAATCCCTCTAAAATAGCTTTATAGTCTTCTTCTTCATTTTCTATCTCATAATTCTTAAAAGGATTTTTAAGGTAATTACTAAGCATTTCTGTTGTCATTTTACCTGGTGCTTGTGTCACTTTTTCTATTGCTTTAAAATTAGTATTTATCTTATCTCCGACATTAAGATTAGGAAGTGTATTTTCATCTTTCTTAATAGGCTCATATTCTAAAAATCCTTTTTGAACTATAACATCTCCTTTTAATGAAAATTCTAAATCTCCAACTTCTATTCTTATTATTGTTCTATCAATCAATGTTTCTTCTATTAAAAAATTTGAAATAAATCTATTTTTAATAGTATTATAAACATCTAACATCTTACCCTTTAATTCATCTTCTTTAGGTATCTTTACAGTAGGGGTAATGGCACTATGACTTTCTATCTTACTATCATCAAATACGGTTTTCTTATCTTTAAACTCTAAATTATACCCTTCTGAACTTAAAATATTTATTATTTCTTTTACCTTCCCTTTTTCTGCTTCAGCTAGATATTCTGTATTAGTTCTAGGATATGTTACAAACCCTTTTTCATATAGTTTTTGAATTAACTCTAAACTTTCTTTAAAAGTCATTTTATATTTTTTACTTAAAAGACTTTGAAGTTTACTTAAAGAAAATAACTTATTAGGTTGTTTCTTAACTTTTTTAGTATCTTTACTTATAACTATAGCTTCATAAGTATTCAGTTCATCTGCAAAGCTCTTAGCCTTAATAAATTCACTTTTAGTAAAAGCAAGTTCTTTAACTACTAATTTAATTATTTCATCATTAGTTTTCTCATTACTTTCAATTTGATAATATGTTTCAGGAACAAAGTTCTCTATGCTTTTATCTCTCTCATATATAGCTTGTACTATAGGTACTAATACCCTTCCTACAGGAAATAAATGCTTAGATTTTACAGTAACATATCTTGTAAGATTAACTCCTACAAGCCAGTCTAAAAATGTCCTTGTAAATCCTTCATTTGCAAGATTATTATAAGTGTCTATATCTTTTAAGTTATTTAATCCATATAATATAGATTGTGTTGTTTGCTCTGGCAACCATAATCTAGTTACTTTTTTATTTATACTATTATTATTAAAAACATTATTTATTATAAGCCTAATAATAACCTCACCTTCTCGATCTGCATCACCACAAGCCACTATTTCATCTACTCTATTACTTTTTATTAATTCTTCTAAAATCTTATATTGTTTTTTAACTCCGACATCATCTTTTATACTAAATTTAAACTCTTTAGGAATAAAAGGAAGTATATCATTTCTCCACTTTGTTCCCTTATCCTCACCTGTGTACTCTTCTATATCATAAAGCTTAAATAGATGACCAAAAGCAAAACTTATAATATAATTCTCACTTTCAAAATAACCATCTTTCCTCTCAAAACTCTCGCTTGAATTTAAAGCTTTTACTATATTCATTGCTAAACTTGGTTTTTCAGCTATTACTAATTTTTTCACAATTCCACTCTCCTTATTTGTTATGAATATTCTTAACTATTTTTTACATAAGCTTTGTATTCATATTATTAAGTTTAAAAAGTATCTTCATTTTTTTCTCTAAATTTATATTTTTCAAAGTGATTGATATATTCTGCATATGATTTAACTTATTAAGTAGATTTTCTTTATCAACTTCATTTTTCATAAATACCATTAAGAAAAATTCTTTATTGTTTCTATGAGTTTCTAAAAATTTAAGTTCATTTAACTTTTCTTCCAAAAATCCAATATATTTTTGATTATCGGTTTCTTCTAATTTCTTATTCAAATATTCTTGTTGCTTAACTGTATTTACTGGAAAATTCATAGCTATAATCTTAAAATCATCAATATAATTTCTTAGAAAATGTATAAAGTTATATATATATAACATAGTTTCATATTCAGATAAATTTGATACATCTCTAGTCTTTACTTGATATAAATTTAAAAAACCTTGTTTTGTCACAAAAAAATTATCTTCATCAACATCTAAGAACGGTAAAACTTCCCTATTGCTTATTAATGTATTTTTACTTTCTTTCTTCTTTTCTTTAAGCTCTTTTTTTTCTTTAGTCTTTTCTTCTTTTAATTTAACCTTTTCTTCTTTACTAAGTTTAACTTTTTCTTTTTTATTTACAATTTTAATATTTTCAAACTTTTTCAAAATATCACCTCATTTGAATATAAAAAAGTGTCCCCCGGGGACACTTTTAAAATTAAGTTAAATAAACATCTTATCTGCTATTCAGTAACTTCATAGCTGCTAAAATATTTTATTCAACTTTTTCTGCTACATAAACTTTTTTATCTCTCACCAAAGCAAGATAAACTGTTTGGAAATTCCTTTTTTTAGGGTTTATAATACTCTTATTAACTAAAAATATAGTTGATATCGCAACAAATATATAAAAAAGAACTCTTAAACTAGGATAAACCAATCCACTAAATATAGTAGCAAAAATTAATGCTACTAAGAGCATTGCAAAATCAAACAGATAAATCTTTGATGTAAACTTCATTTCTGTAGAAATTTCTTTTGGAATATTATATTGCATCTCTAATTATCTCCCTTCATTTTATTATTTTTCTTATCTTTTAAATTTTTATAATTCTTAGGTATATTAAATCTTTCCGTTGCACTTTGACCTAGTTTATAAGCTTGTTTTATTTCCCTACTCTTGCGAGTTGCAAAATTTTCTTTTGTATTTACTTGTCTAAATGATCCTTGATTAAAAGCATTATTCCCAGTATTAACATTACTGTTTTCTCTATTGTCCATACTTTCATTTACAGGATTACTCTTAGGATTTGTACTTCTAAAATCACTATTTCCGTTTATATTTCTATTCATTTCATCATTTAATTTTCCACCTGAGCTTAATTCTTCTTTACCACTCATCTCTGATTGTAAATTCTCATTTGGTGAGTTATTTACCTGACTTCTCAAATCATTATTAAGGCTTCCATTTTTCATTTCATCCTGAAGTGAAGAGTTATCATTTTTAATGTTATCTGCACCTTTCATTTCTTCTTGTAAATTCGGAATTGTATTTCTATTTGCTTCTTTACTCATTTCTTCTTGTAAATTTGGACTATTACTTTTACTTGTTTCTTTATTCATTTCTTCATTTAATTTCAGATTATCATTATTTTTATTATTTAATCCATTCATTTCATCTTGAAGTGTTTCAGTAGTTTCTACACCTAAATTTTTCATATCATCATGTAATTTAGCACTATTTTCAATATTAGAATTATTAAAGTCTTTTTCATTTGACTTTTTATCATTATTCATTTCTGATTGTAAATCCTGCTTATTGTTATTCTTATCTGAAGAATTTATATTTTTATCAATATTTGCATTAGAATTAGCATTTGCATTTTTCATTTCATTTTGTAAGCTACTTGATTTATTTTCAGTTTCATTGTCATTAGTTCCTGAAGAGCTAGTTTTGTTTTTAAATAATCCATTCATAGCACCAGCTCCAACTGCTCCACCTTTTATTGCTGAATCTACTGCTCCACCAGTTGCTTTTGCAAATCCTTTAGTTCCTGAAATCATACTCTTAGTCCCAGAGCCTAAAGCTTTCATAGCTCCATATGTTCCAAGCATTGTATTTAATCCACTCTTTAATCCAGCATCTATTCCTAATATTCTTTCTATTATATTTGGACCGTCTATAACTGCAAAAGAAGCTCCTATTTGAAGAATTAATTTTGCTAAACTTGTTACTGTAAATCCAATTCCTTTATCAACTGAAGAAGCTGTAAAGTTAAGCCATGCCACAAATATAATATATAATTTAAGCAATACTGCCGTTGCCATTATAACTGCAAAAGTTGAAAAAATATTTTTTAATATAGCCTTTATTTTTTTATTATCTTCTATATCCGCAAACGCAAAAAGCATAGCAAATAATTTATTAAAAGCTAACTCAAAAATCAGTCTTGCTATTTTAAATCCCACACAAAGTAGTGTTATTCCTGTAGTTGCTAACCCAATAATAACACTAACAAAATCTATATTATATCTGTAATAATCTTCATCCATCATAATCCAATTTTTCTCAAGATCTGTTTCCTTCATATCTCCATTAGCTAATGTATCTAATTTTTTCTTGAAAATTTCTTCATGCTTTGTTTTACTATCAACTTTAAACGCTTCATCTATATGAATATCAAAAATATTATCTATTGGAATATTATTTTTTTCTTTAAAATTAAAATCATTTTGGTCTAATGCGTAAAGATCATATAGATTATCTTTTACTATTTGTTTAGCTGAAGAAGTATATCCAGCTTTAACATCTTTTACTACCAAATTTGTTAAATCTCCCATTTTAACCATAAGCATTGGAAGAGCTATAACAACAATTAATGAAAAGATTAAATTGGTAGGAATACTTTGTTTGTCCATTTTTCTATTCATTATTATTTTATAGCCTAATACTGCTAATGAAATAGCTAATATAGACCAAATAATAGGTTTATATCTATCTATAAAATTATTTACTTCTGAACTCGAAAAAAATGAATTAAGAGTATAGATTTTATTTACTGCTCCTTCTACGCCATCAACTAAAGAAGCTAATAACCATATAATTTGCCATCCTAACCATCTAAATGCGTGACTAATTATACCTGTTATACTCAAAATACCCATTTCAGTTAATTCTATTAAAGTCACTTTTCTTCACCTCCTGTAACTTTTTTAGCTTTTAGAATATTTAAAATTTTATTATATTCTTCTAAATGTTTACTTCCTTCAAAGTTATATAACTTTTCAAATTCACTAAAAGGAGTATCTTTATTAAATTTTATATCTCTTAATTCCCTAAACCTATTATTATAAGTATTTAACTTCATAATAAATGAGTAGTCTAAGAACCCACCTAAAGTAATATCTTTTTCACTACAATAAACTTCAGTTTCATTAGCCTTTTCTTCAAAACTTTCAATACAATCTTCTTTAATAGTATTTATATCTTCATTTACATTTAAATTTCTATCATAAGCACTTATAATATTATTCAACTGCTTATCTATTTTACTTATATATTCATCTTTACTTTCATTAAAATCTATTAATAGGCTATCTAAGTCTAAATTTCTATGTTTACTCTTTATTTTTATATTTTTAAATACATTCTCATTATTAAAATCTTCACTTAAATATTCATATCTATATTTAAATGAAGTTTCACCATGATTATAAATTGGATTTGGAACTATTTTACTTCTTTTTAAATCTTGTCTTTTTATAACCCTTAATACAACTGTTTCTCCTTCTTTAAATTTCTTTAATTCTTCAGGAAGTAAAAGTCTTCTACTATCAACACTTTCTGTTCTATTTTTAGTTATATCCAGTATCTCTCCTGATCTTGATTGAGTAACTATTGTTTTATCGCCTAAAGATTTTGATATTTCTTCAGCAGTATCATTATCATTTGTCAAAATATAAATAACATTTCCACAGTTACCAACGATTGTTTTTTCATCTTCACCATATAATTTTTTTAATTGAGAATAAGCTTGAATTATCATATTAAATCTTATTCTTCTACCTAAACAAACAGTAGTTAATGTTCCCATTCCTTCTATTGGTGGCATATTCCCAAATTCATCTAATATAAAAATAACTTCTCTTTCACATCTTGCAGTATCGAATAGAGAAGCCTCCTTTGATAAAACATAATAAAGTTGTCTTATAAAAATACTAGCTAATACATGATTAGAACCATCATAATCAGGAGTTACCATAAATAGAGCTATTGGTTTATTGTCATAATCGGTATCAAGAACCCTAAACTTAATTATATATTCTCCTAATTCATTTACATCTAAATCAGAAGTATCAACTTCTATACCCTTTATAATTTCATTACCTTTACTTCCAAAAGCTCTAATCTCTTCTATAAATCTATCTTCATTGGGTTCATAGCCTTTCATTATTTCTACTTTTTCTAACCCACTAAAAGCTCCTATACATTCACTTATATTAGTTTTAATAAAATTTATTTTTTTATCATCTTCTAATTTTTCTTTAACTTCTACTTTTACTACCTTTTCAATATATCTACTAAATCCAACTTCTTTTAAATTAATAGAATTTTTAGCAGTCATTTTAGCTATACTACTCATTGTAAAACGTGAAAGTTCTGCCATAGCGACAGCAAAAATACTTCCTCTAGCACTTCCATCAGCAAATTTACTTGTAGCATATTGCATTTTAGCTACCGAATTAGCTGGTAAGCTTTGAAAATAATTGTCTAACTTATTACCATCATCATCTGTATCTCCTCCAAGTTCAGAAAGCATATTAGCTACTGTATATAAAGTTATCTTTGAATTTTCTTCTTTTTTTCTCTTTTCTAATTCTTTAATAGCTTCTTTATGTGCTTCAATTTTATTATTTATAATTTTTATTTCTTCAGTATTTTCAACTTTATTAATCTTATTTCTTAATTCATTTATCTTATTTTCAAAATCTTTTATTTTTACATCTAATATTTTGCATTTATTAAGACATTCATCTATTATCACTAAAATTAACCCATTGACAAGTGTCATTGCTGAATTTTGCCAAAATGGGTCTTTAGCAGAAGGATTATAATACAAAGCATATGTTAATGTTTTACACAAATTTTGAGCTTCGTCTAATTCACCTTTTTCGTAAGCATCTATTATAAGTTGTAACGGATTATAACTTATTGAATTTAAAGGATTTAATAAGTTTAACACTTCAACTCTATATCCTCGTTTTTCTAGTGTATCTTTAGACATAGCTACTAATTCACCTTTGGGATCATTCAAAACCATAGAAGCTTGTTCTTCAGCCCTAGAGTAAATATCTATTAATGGAACTACAAACATTTCTCCTTTACCACTTCTAGTAGTACCTATAATTAAATTATTTACTGGACTTGTATCAATATAAATTTTATCTTTATGTCTAGAAATCGGAACTCCACCCCCACCTTTAAACCCTTCTTTTTTTTCCGGAACTTCTTTGTATTGTGCTTTTATTTCTTCTAGTGTAGTAAAACGGCTAGTCCCTTTTTGACCATCTTCTAAGCTAATAAAAGATTTTTTTAAATCAAATACAAGCTTTAAAATTGGTATACATAAAACAATATAAATTAATAAATAAAAAAGTGGATATTTAAAAATCAAAGTTATATTAAACATACTTTTTAAAACACTAAAACTAGAAATAGTATCTGAATTAAAAGATGTTAAAGTAGTAAAAGCTCCTACAATTATATTTACTATTATAGTTCCAACTAATAAAATGCTTAATGTTAATGTAACAAGTGTTTTATTACTAGAAACAAATCTACCTAAATTAAATTTTTCATTTTTGTATTTTTCATTGCTTCTAAGTTCATTAGATATTGTATTTTTTAAGTTACTAAAAAAGCTCATTAATTATCCTCCTTTTCTTAAATTTCAAAGTCTTTATAAGCCTTTGCTTTTTATAGAATCTATACCAAAACCCTACACCTAAGCGTTTATCATTATGTAGTTCATTTAATACTCTAAGTTCTTTATCACTCTTAAATTCCATAATATTCATAATTGATTTTCTTAAAAATTCATCTAAAAATGAAAATATACTCTCCATAAACTCACTCTTTCATATTTTTTAATTAAGTAAAGACCTTTAATATAAGGTCTTTACTTTTTAAATCTTAAAATGTTATTTTACTTTGTAAGAAACTAGCTATAGCTGAAGCTCCTAGAATTATTATTAATCCTATACCAGCTCCTATATACCACGGTCTTGCCTTTCTCCCTCCTTCATTTCCTCCAAATATTTGAAAGAATCCACCTATACCAAAAGCTAAGGCTGCCGCCGGAGTTCCTAAAATTTGTAGCCATTTTACTGCTTCATTAAGTAAATTTTTTATTTGGTCAATTACATCCATATTAATTCTCCTTTTCGTTAAAAAATTTAAAATAAAAAAAGCGTCTTTAAATAAAAACGCTTTTTATTCTCCACTATTACCTTCTAATTCTTTTTTTAAAGCTAATCCCTCATTTAAAAGCTCTAAATTTTCAAATATAAGCTTCATATGAGCTTCTTCTAACCATGTGTCATAACTTATACCTTTACTTTCTAAAATCATGCTTACAGTTTCTTTAATTGGATTTTTAACATTATTTCTATTATTCCCTCTAGCCAATTACATCACCCCCTTTCAAAGTTTTACTTTTAGCAACAAAGCATCTATTCATTTTTGTACTTATTTGCTCTCTAATCATATTCATAAATTCAAAAGGAGTTGGTTTTGTTTGTGGTTCGATAAACTTATATTCACCTATGCTTTTATTTTTTAACCTTCCTTGCCAATATGCAACATCCAATGAATACCTAATAGATCTATATATTGAACTATATGTACTATCTAATATTTCAGCAATTTTTTCATATAATTTTGTTGCTTTGTTTCTATATTCAATATTATTAACTAATAAAATTACTCCTATCTTTATAGCTTCAAAGCTCCTTTTATATGGAGTAATAAATTCAGAAAGGAGTTCATTAACTTCTTTTTCTAAACTAAACTCTCCAATTTCTATACTATTTTCAATATAAAATTTAATAACTTTATCTTGTCCTTTATCCACATTCAAAACCTCACTTTATCAATTTAAATTCTTTTCTTTAATTATGTACCTGTTAATCAATTTAACTCACACCTTTATTTAAGCTAAAACATCTCTATTTTCGATATTATCAAAATCATTAAATAATTTTACCTTTAAGTATCAATCTCTCTTTAGATCTGTTTATACAAGTTATTAATGTTATTTCTTTTTCAGATATATCTTGAGTTAATAGACCAGAATCACTTGGATTTACTATAACTCTTTCTGTTAATTTATACTTGTAAATATTATTATCAGTTTTAATTTCTATAATATCACCAATTTTTACTTTATATAAATTTTTAAATATAGAACCTTTCATATTATTATGTCCAGCTAGAATAATATTTCCTGCTTGTCCAAAATTAGCACTACTTCTATACTTGGCTACAACATAATCTAAGTTTTCTTCTCCATCTACAATAGGAGCTTTAAGTCCTATACTTTTTATTTCTAAAATTCCAATTACATTTGTTCTTTTGCTATTTATAGTTTCTTCTTTATATTCAAATTCATTAGATACCTTATTTTCGATATTATCATTTTCTTTTTCAATAGAATTATCTATACTAGAATTATTTTCATAATTACTTATAAGATCATTTTTAATATTATTATCTTTATAATCTATATAAGAAGCAACTGATATTAAACTTATTCCTATTAGTATTAATATTACTAAGATTTTTTTCATTTTATTTTCTTAATTCTTCCTTTGCTAATTTTGCCATAATAATATCTGCTCTCTTTGCTCCTTTAAATAATCCTATATAAATACAATCAAGTAAAAATAATATCAAAATAATCATAGTTACTAACACTATAATCTCACTTCCTTTTCAAATAACCTAAAAAAAGTGTCCCCCGGGGACACCTTTATCTTATTATGATAATTTTCTCTTCTTAGTGAAAAATAATCCACCAATACCTCCAGCAACTAAAAGAATACCTAAAGGAATTAATGAATTTATATCAAAGCTACTTCCAGTTTTAACAATTTCAATCTTTTTATTTGTAAGATTGCATGTAATTATATCTCCTTGATTAGTTATTTCAAACTCACCAGTTTCAGTTGTTAATTCATAACCATTAGGTGCTTGTGTTTCAGAAATTCTGTATTTACCTTTTGCAAGAGTAAATTTATTTCCTTCTTTGCTAGAAGTAAACTCTATTACTTTTCCTTGATCCAAACCTTCAAGGCACTCTATTTTTATCTTAGCTCCTTCTAAAACTTCTCCAGTAGCAACATCTGTTTTAGTAAACTCTAAAACTCCAGTTGTTCTTTCATCTTTAAGATTAGCCTTTGTGATTTCTCCATCTTTTATTTCAAATGTTCCAACTTCTTTATTTATTTCATATCCATTAGGGGCTGAAATTTCCTCAAATGTGTATTTTCCTTCATCTAAAGTAAATTTATTTCCATCTTTGAAAGAAGTAAACTCTATTACTTTTCCTTTTGATAAGCCTTCTACACAAATTATTTTTATCTTAGCACCCTCAATTATTCTACCATCAGTAACATCTGTCTTAGTGAACTCTAAATCACCTTGTTTTCTTTCATCTTTAAGATTAGCCTTTGTGATTTCTCCGTCTTTTATTTCAAATGTTCCAACTTCTTTATTTATTCTATATCCTTCAGGAGCTAATGTTTCTTCAAATGTGTATTTCCCTTCAGGAAGTGTGAATTTGTTACCTTCTTTAGAAGAAGTAAACTCTATGTTTATATGCTTGTTTTGTGGTTCTAATCCTGTAATTTTAACCTTAGCACCATCTATAGAATCTCCAGTAGTAACATCTGTCTTACTAAAGTCTAATTCCCCAGTTTTTACTGTATTGGCAACATCTATTTTTTCTAATTGTCCATCTTTATAAATATTAAAGTCATATTTTTTATCAACTTTGTTGTAATGATCTATTGCTTCTACTTCTACCCAAGTGTAGTTACCAGCTTCTAAATTATTAACTGTTATCTTACCAGTATTATCTGTAGTATAAGTTCCTACTTTTTTATCACCATTTAATAAGTCAAACTTAACTCCTTCTAGTGGTCTATTAGTATCTTTATCGAACTTAAATAGCTCTACAGAACCCCTTATCTTTTTATTGGTCATTTGAAGTTTAATAGTTTTTCCGTTTTCTTTAACACTAAAGAATATAGGCTCTTTATTTAATACGTAATTCCATAAAGTTTTAACTTCGTCTACACGGTAATTCCCATATTCTAAGCCTTTTAAACTAACTAATCCTTTATCATCACTCTTTAAGTTCCAAGTTTTCCCCTTCATAAAGCCATCTAATGCAGTAACTTTAAATTCAATGTTTTCTAAAGGTTTATTAGTTTCTTTATCTAACTTTAAAAGCTCCATATTCGCTGTTATACGGTCGTTAGATACCTTTTGAGTATAAATAGTTCCTAAATCTTTTATTTCTTCTAAAACGGAATTTTCATCTATTTTAAAAGGTATAGGATTAGCTTTAATATATCCTTCTAATGGTTCAACTTCTTCAAGAACATAATTTCCATAAGCTAAATTTTGTGGAGTTACTAATTCACCATTTTTATTAGTTTCTAAAGTTGTAGTTTTATAAGGAATTATACCTATAAAATTTGTAAATTCTACTAACTTTTTAGTGTCCGTATTTCTTATTTGGAACTTAACCCCTTTTAATGGCTTTCCATCTTTAGAATCAATTTTTATAACTCTAACTTTAGCTTGTATAGGAGAGTTCTTAACGTATTTAACATAAGTTTTTCCATTTTCAGTTATACTGAATGAATATTCTTTGTCAGACTTCCAATATCCTTTTGGAGTATCTGTTTCATGGAATTTATAATCTCCATATCTAAGGTCTTTAGTATAAGCAAATCCATCTTTATCTGTAACAACATGATCTACAACAGTTCCTTCTTTGATACCATTAACATTAACTGCTATAACATCAAATCCAGCACCTTCAACTGGTTTTTCTTCGTTTTCACTATCAACCTTAACTATTTGTAATTTACCCTTTATAACATCATTACTAACATCAAAAGTATAAGTTTTATCATTTTCATTTATATTTATATCCCATACTTTATTGCTTAATAAATATCCTTTAGGGGCTTTAGTTTCTTGCATAGTGTAAGTTCCATAATTTAAAGGTTCGCTTTCAGCATAGCCGTCTTTATTTGTAGTTATAGTTGCTACTGAATTTTTGTTATTATCATAAATAGTAAATTCAGCACCTTCTAAATTTAAATCAGCTATTTCACTATCTGTTTTCTTAACTGCTACTTTACCCTTTATAATTTTGTTTGTGTGAGTTATTTCAATAGTCTTACCATTTTCACTTATAGTAACCGGATGTTCTTCTCCATTTAAAACATACTTAGCTGGAGCTTTAATTTCCTTAACTAAATAGTTTCCAAAAGGAAGTAAGCTACTTGTAGCAATACCATTTTCACCAGTAGTTATAGTTTCAATATGCTTACCATCTTGAGTTATTTCAAATTCTGCTCCTTGTAATGGAGTATTTGTTTCTTCATCAACTTTAAGAACTTGAATTTTACCTTTAATTTGAGTATCAGTCATTTCAGCTATAGAAACCTTATTCGGTTTTACAGTAACATTAACTGGATTAGTAACTAAATAGCCTTGTGGAGCTTCAACTTCATGTATAGTGTATTCTGCTGGTTTAATATCATTAAATACTGCTTTACCATCTTGTGAAGTTGCTTCTGCAACATTTTCACCATTAGCATTTTTAAGAACAAATTTAGCACCTGTTAAAAGTTTACCATCATCACCTTTTTTAATAACTTGTACTGCTCCATTTAATCCAGTCCAAGAAACTTTTATATTATCTTTATCCATAGAATGAGTATCTAAAGATGAAACAGCCATATCTTGTATACCTTGTTCGGGAGTCATATATACTAACATTGCTGGTATATCAACCTTTGCTTTTACACTTACCTTTAAATCTCCTGTTTCTGCATTTGAGGGAATATATACTCTAAAACTTTCATTTGCCTTATATCCTGAATCTTTAACATTTCCATCCATATCTTTTATGACTATATCTTTTGTTAACTCAGGATTACTTGCACTTTTTATAGTGACCTTTACACCACTTAAAGTATAGTTAGACTTTATTTTTATTGGTTCACTAACAAAATAGTCACCTTCTTGATGTGCAATTATATCATTTGGTGACACTTCAAAAAAAGTAGGCATTTCTTTATTATGAGCTTTATCAACTAAAAAATCTATTACTGGTTTTAATTTACTTAATGGTACAGTACCACTTTGAAGTCTTTCTCTAACTAATCCCCTACTTAAACCAGCCTCCTTCTGATAAGCCCATATAGCTAATTGAGTACAATATCTATATTCATCTGCTGATATTCCCCAATCTGATCCATCCTTTGCTGGATATCCCCAATAAAGAATTGTTTCTATACCAGCATCAACTTGCATTTCTTTTGTATAGTCTTGACCAGTTGGATTTAATGCACCTGTATTTAAACAATAACAAGTTGTTAAATCTCCAGGAACATAATACCTATGATTTCCTATTGGAAGAACCTTCCCCCAAGTTGGAGAATCATAATTTAAATAGCTCTCTGCATCAGTAGAAGTTATTTCTACTGCAAATACCTTTATGTTAGTAAATAAAAAAGTAAAAATTAGTGTGATTGTTGTGATTAATTTAAATCTTTTTGCTTTGCTCACCTTTTTCCCTCCATTTTTTTGTTTTCATTTTTTTATTTTTGATAAAAAATTTTAGGATGTATCAAAGTAATCCATTTAATCTTCTCCTTCCTAAAAAATTGTATTTAAAAAGAGTGCTACCTAATTGCAACACTCTTAAACATCCTAAATTAAACCTAAGCTTATTACTAAAGCTCTATTCAATCTTTTTATTTCATTATTAGTTAGAGTTCCTTTCTTCTCACTCAACTGATGTCTATATATAGTAGTAATTTGTTCTAATAAAATTGTAGAAGGCTTTTCTAAACAAGAATTTTCAATTTCTGTATGAACCTTCATCTTATTTTTAACTTGAGAAGTCATAGGTGCTACTATAAAAGAGCTTCCAAAGTTTTGAAGAATAGCTACTGGTCTAATACCTTGTTGTTCTGAACCCTGTTTTCTTTTTCCTAAATTAGCGTAAAAAATATCACCTTTATAAACTTTACCTTTATAAAAATTTCTTTTAACCTTCAATATAATCTCCACCCTAAAAACTATATTAAAAAAGACTTAGATAAATCTAAGCCTTTTATATATAACCTTTTTAAAAAGTGTCCCCCGGGGACACTTTCAATTACTTTATAATTTTAATGACATTTAATAATCAAATCCTATTGCAAAATAATATCCACCATCAGCACTCTTATATACTGCACAAGCTCCTTCTGTAAGCTCATCATCTAAAATATTCTTATTATGTACAGGAGAATTTTTAAATTGTTGTAATATTTCACTTGCAGTTAAATTTTTATTTGAATTACTTCCAGTAACTTGTCCCCCTTCAGGATAATCAACATGATAACTTCCAGTATTCTTTTTAGCCATTTCTTCTACATGGTTCTTTGTCCATGTAGCATATTTACCACTCCAACTCAAAGCATTTAATCCTTTAGATTGTCTATAAGCATTAAAATCACTCCATAACTGTTGGCTCATATCTGCCATGTATTGAACATTTTTAGGTTGTTCTACTGGTTTTTCAACGGGTTTGGAAGGTTGTGGAGTTTCTTCAGGCTGCTCTGCTGGTTGTTCTTCTTTTTCGTTATTTTCAGGTTTACTTTCAGGCTTATTCTCAGAAGAACTGTCTGGCTTATTATTTTCAGTATTCTCAGGCTTATTTTCAGGTTTTACAATTGTTATTGTTCCTTCTCCAGTAGCAGTAACATCCTTAATATCCTCCACTTTTTCAACCTTTCCTGTTTTATCATTTTTTATTGTAATACTGCTTCCAGCATCTTTTTTAGAGTTAATGACTTTTTTCACATCATCACCCTTACTACTATCAGCAATAATATTACCTGTTTTTTGATCCTTAACAATTACATTTCCATCTTTTGTTTGTTCAACTTCAATCCCATCTTCAGGTGTTGATTTATTAGCTTCACTTTCGTTAGTAGCTTCAGCTTCATCATTAGTAGCTTCAGCTTCATCTGTTTTAATATTATCTTTATTAGCTTCTTTAGTATCATTGATTTTCTCTGATAATCCAGTATTATTAGTTTTATTATATGTATTTGATAAAATTGAGTAACTTACGCCACTTGTAATTGCTATTGCTAAAGCAACTGCAACTCCAATGCTTGTTTTTTTATGCTCTTTTATAACTCTCATTAATTCTTTTAATTTTTTACTCATTTTACACTCTCCCATAAATTATTTCTTCAAAATTAAATTTTCTTACTAATTTAATTTATCCCTATTTTTTCTACTATAAAAACTTAATACTTCTAATTTAATCTCTTCATCTTTTAAGTTTTTATATTCTATTTCTTTCTTTTCATTTATTAGTCTTCTAGGAGTATCAAAAGAAACTGAACACCCTATTTCACTTTCATCTTTTAAAACTATATCACCATTTCTTTTAGTGTTATAAATACTTCTATTTTTTAGAATAAAAGCTTTATCTCCAATCTCTTTTTTAGCTTCATATTCTATTGCTTTCCTTGTATCTCTTCTACTAAAAGAAGCTTGTCTATGTATTTTCCTAATTCTTTCTCTATTAGGAGCTGGTAAAATATCAATCCAATTTTTAACTATTCCCTTAATTGTATTTTCACTCATAAACATAATTCTTCCTATGTCTTTATAAGTATAACCAGCATTATATAAGTCCATTATCTCTAATTGTCTTTTTTCATGTTCACTTAATTCATCTAAAATTCTCAATAAAAGACCCCCTTATATAATTTTTAAAAAAGTATATAGTTCAACCTAACCAAAAAAGGTTGTCCAACTTTTTAAATTTTATCAATTTATGTACTTCTAAAGAAATTATGTACTTTAGAAGAAATTTATGTAAATATACTTTATGTTTTTATAATACATTTTTCAAAAAAATTTGTCAATAAAAACAACATTTATATATTAATATATTTTAATTATAATTTATATATCTATATAAAAATGTTTTTAAATATTCTTATATAATCACATCCAGGTGTATTTTCTCTCTATTTATGCTAAAAATGTTTGTAGGAGGTGATTACTATAGATTGGAGCAAATTTTCTGAAAATTTAAAAGAATATAGAAAAAAACAAAAATTGACTCAAGAAGATTTAGCTAAAAAAATAGGTGTTGCTCGTAGTACATTAAGTTATTATGAACATGGTAGTATAGAACCTAATATATTTGTTCTAATAACTCTTTCAAAATTAATGAACTGCTCTATTGATAGTTTAATTGGATTATCTAATGAAAAAATAATCCCTATTCCTTCTACAGATATTGAAAATAATTATGATACAAAAGAAAGTGAGAAAACTAATGAAGAAAATAATTTAGAAATTAAAAAAATAAAACAAGAATCAAAAAAAATATTAGAAAAAGCTAAAAGAAGTTTTTCTGAATTAGAAATGGCAAAAAAACGTACTGATAAGATGTATGAAGATTTTATAATGGCAAAAAAGCGTGCTGATAGAATGTATAATGAATTTGAAATATCCAAAAGACAAGTAGAACGAATTATTAATCAATTTGAAGTTTCAAAAAAAAGAACTGATAAAATGTTCGAAGACCTAGAAATGTCAAAAAAAAGGACAGATAGAATGTATGAAGAATTATTTAGAACTCTTAACAGAGAAAAAATTATAAATGATTCAATTTTGAAGATTAAAAACTTATCAAAAGAAAATAAATTAGAACTATTAAAAGAAAAAGCTAAAGAAAATAACTACGAAGAATTTACCAAATTAAAAATTTTAGGCAAAATCTCAGCTGGAATACCTCATTATGCCTGTGAAGATTTAATTGATACTGTTTATTTACCAAATCAATTCTTTAAACCTAATTTTGAATACTTTGGATTAAGAATATTTGGCGATAGTATGAATAAAATGTTTGATAACGATTTTACAATAATAGTTAGAAAAACTAATAGTTTCATAAATGGCGATATAGTTGTAGCTATAATTGGTGATGAAGCTACTTGTAAGGAAATAAAGCAAGTAGAAAATTACATATATTTAATCCCACACAGTACGAATACTGAACATCAAATACAAAAATATAAAGCAGAACAGGTTATGATTTTAGGTGTAGTTGAACAAACAATAAAAAGTGTACTAGATAAAATAGATATTTAGTTTTTAAAATTTATATTAATGTTTACATAATTACATGTAATTATAGTTATATGATTACATGTAATTATAATTATATAAAGACTAAAAATTTAAAATAGATAAATATATTCAATCTATTCAATAACCCTTAATTTTTTTATGTTTAACGCCTCAAAACATTCATATAAATATCTATATATTGCTTCTTTACTTTCTAAACTTATGCTATTTGGGTCTATATTTCTATTAAACATTATATTATTCCAACACTCTTCTATAAACTTATCTAAATTCAAATTTTTAAATTTATTTTTATTTTTAAATCCATTATTACTTTCTAAATATACTTTCATTTCAGTGTACTAATCACACTCAGCACCTTCATTTTTAGATAAAAAAGAAAAATAATCTTCTTCTAAAGCAAAATTTAAACAATCTGAAAAATCATAGAGCATTTCTTTACTATTAATTTTTTCATTATGAAATTTATTGCTTCTTTTACTGAATTAGCTTTAACTATAATAGTCGTAAATTCACTTAAAGGCATATTATTATAATTAATTATGAATTCTTTTATCAAAACACCTCTTCATTAAAAAATATTTTTATTCTGTCCACCCTAATAACTGCTCCTCTAATTTTTTATAATCTTGATCTCTTTGTGTGAAGTTAGCATGAGGACTTGTCTTTTTATTATTTATGTTAAATTCAATTTTTTTAATTTTATCCATATCATTTAAGGTTGCTAAAATATACCCTTTAAAATTTTTAATTTTAGTATCAGTAGCACTAGCTGTTAGTATTGCTTTAGCTATTTTATTAAAATCATATATAGTTAATAAATCTTTAATATCATTTTTCTTTAATTTAAACTTATTATTCTGGCATATTTGTAACAACTGAATAATTTGTTTTTTATCTTCTTCGTCAACTTCTTTAGAAGAAGAAATATTACTATTAATATTGTTACTATTAATATTGTTACTATTACTTCCCACATTTTGAACGCTGTCATTTTGAGAGCTGTCATTTTGACTGTTCTCAGAAAAACTAGTATTCATGCTATTCTTCTCAGAACTGTCATTTTGACTGTTCTCAGAAATATTATTTTTATTATTAGTTTTTATCTTATCTTTTTGAATTTCTTCTTTAGGTTTTGGTGTTGGGAATTGTTCTAAAGTATAGATATTTTTATCATTTACAACTTTACCTGATTCTAATTTAGTTCTAGTTTGTTTTATTGTGATATAACCAAGATCTTCTAAAAGTTTTCTATGTTTATAATATCTTTTTTCACTAATACATAACTCACTTAATTGTAATTTTACACTAGGAAAAGAGTTTAATCCTGCACCAGCGAATGAAGACATATATGCATAAATAGCTTTAGCTTCTATTGTAAGACGAGTATCTCTCATTACGGCTTTTGGACTGAATCCATATCCTTGAGACATGATTCCATTTATTTGAATAAAATTATTAGCATTATTATTTGTTGACATAAAAAAATACCTCCTAATGGAAATTAAAGAACACCTTAGAGTAAAATCCATATGAAAGTACTATCTTAATCTATCTTTAATATTGACTTTTCAATATTAATTTTATATACTATAGATAAATTAAGCCGATTCATATAGGCAATATAAGTCAATTCATTTATATAAATTAAGTCTAATTATATAGATAAATTTTCGGCTTATTACTTTCAGGTGTCCCATTGATTTCTTTAACGGTTTGGCGATTGTCTAAGAAATTAATGGGTTTTTGCTTTTATTCCGTTCCTTTTAAATTTGTTATTATTATACCAATTTTTCATATAACTTTCAATATTATTTATATTTTATGGAAAAACGAGTGTTTTTGATAAAAATTTATCTAAAAGTTTAAATTAATGATAGAAGAGCTAATGCTCTTCTTTTTTATTTTATTTGTTTTTTTGAAGCTCCAGCCTATCATATCTACGCTAAAATTGTAAATCCATTCCACAAATTTTTTTATCGGGCATTCATTACATTCATAGTAGCTAAAAAATTTTGCTCCATTTTAATTTACAATTCGCTCCGATATAAAGTCTTAGGATCAACAAAAAAACAACAACACGAGAATATTAAACGAAAGTTGTTTTTGGAAGGGAGAGAGCTTAATCAATGAAAATTTGACATGTATAAATTAAAGTTTAGTTATTTACATGTATAGTTATACATGCTATAATAAGAGTATAGTTAAGAGAATAAAAAATATGAAATGAGGTTGTAATTATGAAGAAAATATCAGTTTTTAATATTAAAGGTGGAGTTGCTAAAACAACTTCTACTGCTAACTTTGGAGCTTGTTTAGAAGAAAAAGGAGACAGAGTATTATTAGTAGACCTAGATCCTCAATCAAATCTTACTAAATTATTTAAAGCATATAGTATGGAAGATGTTTCAATTGCAGATGTACTTTTAAATAAAAATTTAGATATTGAAAAGGTAATAAAGAAAACAGATTTCGAGAATATCGATATTTTACCATCTAATGTTACTTTAGCATTTGCTGAAAGAAAGATACTTTTAGATGTTAACCGTAGTCAACAAAATAGATTAGCTAAAGCTCTTGAAGAAATAGAAGACAAATATGATTATTGTTTAATAGATTGTCCACCCGCACTTAATATGATAACAGTAAATGCTCTTTGTGCTTCAGATGAAGTATTAGTACCTATCAAGATAGATAAGTTTGCTTTAGATGGCTTGGAATATCTTTTAGATAGTATAGAAGAAATAAAAGAAGAGTTTAATCCAAACCTTAATTTTAAAGGATGTTTTATAACAATGGATTCTTCTACCACAGTTAATAAGGTTATAAAACAAGAGCTTAAATCTGTTCTAGGAGAAAAAATGTTCAATACATCAATACATCAAAATATAAAGGTAGTAGAAAGTACATTTGAAGAATGTCCGGTTGTATTTTCTTCTAAGAAAGCAAGAGCAAGTTTAAACTATAAGGATTTAAGTAAAGAAATATTTTAATTTAAAAGGTGTCCCCCGGGGACACCTAATATAAATTAGTGAAGGTGGTTAGAATAAAATGGCTAAAAAGTTTTCAATAAGTGAAGGTATGTTAAATGGAATTTCAAAAAATACTAGAAAAGTTGAGGAGTTTCAAGCTAAAGAAAATTTTAAAATTGAGTATATAAATATAGATAGAATAAGAAGAAATGAGAAAAATTTCTATGAAATAGTGGATATTGAAGCCCTTGCAGAAGATATAAAATTAAATGGTTTAAATCATAATTTAGTTGTTAGAAAATTAGATAATGATATGTATGAGTTAATAAGTGGTGAAAGAAGATATACTGCTTTAAGTAAGCTTGTTAATGAAGGTAATAAAGAGTTTAATTTAGTTCCATGTAAAGTTATAGAAAGTAATGATATAGATTCAGAAATAATACTTATTCAAGCTAATGCACAATCAAGAGAACTTACAGAAGTTGAAAAATTAACACAAGTTGAAAGATTACAAGAGTTATATAAGATAAAAAAGAAAAATGGAGAAAAAGTTCCAGGTAAAATAAGAGATATTATTGCAAATGATTTAAATTTATCAGCCACACAGGTTGGTAGATATGAGAGAATAAACAATAAGCTTATTCCAGAGTTAAAAGCAGTTATAGAACAAGGTAATTTAACAATAGCAAATGCTTCAGAATTTTCTAGTTTAAGTGAAGAAAATCAAAGAGTAATATTAAACCTAATAGATGATAAAGCTAATATGTCTAAACAAGAAGCAATAGACTTAAAGAATAAGCTTAAAAAGATTGAGGAAGAAAAAGAATTAGAATTAAAAAAAGCTTATGAAGAAAAAGAATTGGAACTTAAAAGGTTAGAAGAAGAAAAGAAAAATCAAGTTTCAAAATTAAAAAGTGAAAATGAAAATTTGAAAAAAAAGCTTGATAGTAATAATATTGAGGAAGAAAGAAAAGAGATAGAAGGTCAAATTGAATTTGAAGAAAAACTTAAAAATGAAAAAGTTATATTAGAAGAAGAGTTAAAGAGTAAGTATGATAAAAAGGTAGAAGATATAACTAATGAAGTTAAAGAAAATAACTTAGAAAAACAAAGATTAAAAGATGAACTTTCAAAATTAAAAGAAAAATCTAATAATGAAGTTGATATTAAAAATACAAAAGAAAATTTTGTGCTAGTTCAAAATCTAAAATTAATTGATAATTCATTTAGGAATTTAAAGAGTCAAATTATTAAGATGAAAAAAGAAAATATTAAAGTTTCAGAAGAAACAAAAGCTAAAGAATTTTTAGAAAAATATCAAAAAGAAATTTCTGATTTATTAAAAAAGTTATAATATGAAATATGGATAATAGGGAGAAAGATTTCTCCCTATATAGTTTTATATAAATTCAATGATCTGTACCTTAATGATTCTTACAAAATATAATTTGTATTTTATGGAGGAATAAATGGAAAAAATATTAGCTGAAAAGAGAATAAATATATCTTTTTATAAAAGAAAAAATGGAGCATTGATAACAACTCTATATTTACCACCAAAATGGTTAGAATTTATTGGTATTACAGATAATGAAAGACAATGTTTTTTCTACATAGAAGATAAAGCAATAAAAATATCTAAAGAAAAACAGTCAGAAGAAGCTAAAGAGAAGACTATATCTTTCAGTAAAACTTCAACTAAAACATATTTAAATAATAAATGGCTAGAACATTTAGGCGTATCTGAAGATGATAGAAGTTGTATAATAGAATTAAGAAAGAAATGTATAAAATTGGTAAAAGATGATGGAAGAGATATTTTAGATATTTGATGTGGACCCAATAAAGTAGACACAGATTTTTCTAAGCCGCACTTCGGTATTCAACTGGAGTGCGTTTTTTTAGTTTCGATTGAAATCTCTCGGTATTATACCAAGCTATATATTTTTCTATATCATTAAATAATTCCTTTTTGCAATCATATTTATTCTGATAAATAAGCTCTGTTTTAAGTTTTCCAAAAAAGCTTCCTATGCAAGCATTATCATAATAATTTCATTTTCTAGACATGCTTTGTACTAGATTATTTTGTTCTAGAATAGCTTTATACGCACGAGACATGTAATGACACTCTTGATCGCTATGTATAATTAAGTTTTTTTAGTTTGTTTTATTGTATTTTCAACGAATTCTATCTCCAGTGAATTACTTAATTTATAAGCTATAATTTCATTGTTGTATAAGTCCATCAAAGTTGATAAATATACTCTTTTTCGTGGAGTACCATAATGTAAATAAGTTATATCCTTTTCAAGGCAACTTTAATAAGTCTATAACCTTAAACATTTTTACTTTTTTATAGATGCCTAATATCTTTTTTATGAAAAAAGTATCTTTAATTTGTTTTTCTTAGTACACCATTTATAATAGCCATTCCTTGAGACAATTGCTATATCACAAAGTAGTGATATACTAAATTTATTTCTTAGTGAATATATTATTTTGAAACTTTCTACCTTAGATATCACTTCATTACTAGATTCCATAACTTTTTTAAGTATGCATTTTAAGCTCTCAATCTTTCTAATTCTTTTACCATACTTTCTACTTTAGTTCTAGGTCTTCCACTTTCAGCACTTTTAGTGCTACCATGTCTTTCTTCTAAACTAGCTTATCCAAGTTCATTATAGTTTTTAACCCATAACATACTCTTTTATATGATGATAAATTTAATTCTTTAGCTATTCTAGTACATCCTAAACCATCTTATAAGTACATTTTTACTGCTTTTAATTTTATTTCTTTAGAATAATTTTTTTGTTTTTTCTCCATAAAAAAATTACCCTGTTAAGTAGATTTTACACAGTCTTTTATACCATGTCTACTTAAAGGGGTGTACCTCACCCGAGAATTCTTTTTTTATTATCGATAATAGAGTTGAAAATAAAATTAAGACCAATAATATTATTATTGGTCTTAATAAATTATTAGATATACTAAAAAGATTAATTATACAGTTTGATTTTAGCATAAAAAAATAATATGAAATAACAATATTATTGAATATTGTTAGGGACAGTAGATAGTTTTATGTGAAAAACAAAACTATCTACTGTTTTTTGTATGAACAGTTGGTGATTTTAGGGTAATATACTGTAAAGTTTTTAGAGGAATTTCAATGAAAGACAAAATTAGTACCAACTTTAATTACAATGAGGAAATACTAAGTTAAGTAATGAATTTCCCTTCTTTTTATAGTGATCAGAATTGCTAATATACGAAGAAAGTATAAAATTTGTGAAGTTGTAAATCTATTTATATCAATGGATTTCAAGATTTAAAACTATAAAATTGATACTAAGAATTAGGTGTGGCGATAGCCCCTTTGTTTTTTATGGATTTAGTTTATTGAATTAAGTTGAGATATTCCAAGGCAAGTTAAACCTAATGAAAGTAATGTTATAGCTACATCAGTATCTAAAGCCTTCATAATAGATAAAACTAAAGTTGATACTCCCATAGCCAATCCAACTGCTTTAAAGATAGAGTGAATAGTTTTTTTATTCATATAAATAAGTCTCCTTTATTAATTTTTAAAATATCAGAGTGAGTAAATTTCTATAAATTACCACTGATTACTATAAATACCTATATACTTTATATCATATATCACTATCAAATTCAATGAATGTAATGTACAGAAGAAAAAAAGCATGAAAATAAGTTTAAAGTATAAAAAACTTATTTTTGTAACATGGAAAAGTAAAGATAAGTAAAAGAAAACATTCATTTTTGTAGAGAGTGTAATATAAAATAAACAAGTTAATTAAACAGGAGGTAATCAATGAAAGATAATATTGTTGAGGTTAAAGGATTAGAGAAAAAATACAATAATTTTACGGCTGTAAAAAACATTAGTTTTTCTATAAAAAAAGGAGAAATACTTGCGTTATTAGGTCCTAATGGGGCTGGAAAGACTACTACATTAGAATGTTTAGAAGGAATTTTATATATTACTGAAGGAGAAATTTTAGTTGATGGTTTAAATATTAAAACAAATCAATCAAAAATTAGAAAAATTATGGGTATACAATTACAGTCATCATCATTGCCACCCACTATGACAGTTGAAGAATGTTTAGATTTATTTTGTAGTTACCATAATGTTAATCCAAGTGAAGAGTTGTTTAAAAGATTTCAACTAGAAGAGTTAAAAAAGAAGTGTTATGGACAGTTATCAGTTGGACAGCAAAGAAGAGTGGTATTGGCAATAGCAGTTGCACATAAACCTAAATTATTGATATTAGATGAACCAACAGCAGGGTTAGATGTAGTTTCAAGAGTTGAGCTTCATAAAATAATTGAAGAGTTAAAAAATGATGATACTAGTATTTTATTAGCATCACATGATATGGCAGAGGTTGAAAAATTAGCAGATAAAGTAGTTGTTTTATTAAAAGGAGAAATAGTAAAAGAAGGTACTCCAGAAGAAATATCACAATCTATGAATAAGTTAACAAAAATAGCTATAAGAACTGAAGAGCCAATTGATAATTATAAAAATATTAATGTTAATTTAAAAAAATTAAATGAAAGTAGCAATTATTATGAAGTCTATTCAGAAGATATCAATAAAATGTTATTTGAGTTAGTTAATTATGTTAATAAAAATAACAATAAGATTATAGATTTAAAAGTTGAAAGACCAAATTTAGAAGAAACATTTATAAAATTAACAAAGATTGGAGGGTAATATATAAATGAAAAAGCTTTTAAAACATTTATTTTTAGAATTTAAGATAAGTATAAGAGATAAATCAATGATTTTCATGAATTATCTATTTCCTTTAGGATTCTTTTTCTTAATTGGATCAATAATGACAAAAATAAATCCAGACTTTAAAGAACAAATGATTCCGGCTATGATACTATTTACTATTATGTCATCAACACTGCTTACAATACCTAATGCAATAGTTACAGCAAGACAAAGCGGTATTTATAGAAGTTATAAAATTTATGGAGTAAATAAGTTTGAAATTATAGGAATAATAACAATTTCAACAATGATTCATATATTTATAAGTTCAGTGATAATTTACTTTTGTGCTAAGAAAATATTTGAATCAACAACTCCAGAAAAGCCATTAATATTAATAGGAATTTGTTTATTATATGCATTAATTAATATAGGAATATCACTATTAATTGGAATATTGAGTAACAATACAAGAGTTACAACATTATGGGCTCAGTTATTGTTTATTCCATCTATTGTTGTTGGAGGAATAATGGTACCATTAACTACTTTACCTAATGAATTAGGTAATTTAACTAAAATATTACCAAGTACTTATGCGATGAACTCAATAAATGTTTTAGCTATGGATAACACAGTTGATCTAGCTATTAGTGAAGCATCATTAGCTAGTGGGATAAGTGTAAATGGATCAATAATAATGTTAGTTGCTATTTTAATAATAAGTTATTTAATTAGCTTTCTATTATTCAGATGGGATAATAAAACAAAAATAAAATTGAAAAAAGCTTAATTTAAGAAAATATAAATAAAATGGAGGAATATAAAAATGAAGGAAATGAAAAAAAACAATCAATTATTAGGATCAGATGAAGGAATGAGTGGAACAGCTATACAAGAAATAATAACTAGGGCAGTTCAGGATAAGGAGTTTAAAGAGTTATTAATTAATAATGCAGATGAGGCGTTAAAAGGATATGAATTATCAGAAATGCAATCTATATTAATTAAATCTTTAGATGAAGAAGATTTTGATAAATTAACAGCTGAAAATATGGAAGAGTTCTTTGCAGCAGATTCAGCTGTATATACTCCAGATATGGATGCTCAGTTAGAAATAGAGGAGGCAACAGAAGATGACATATAGTATGCCTATGGATATGAATCCGAAAATAGAGGAGATTGTTAGAACTAGTGCTTTATTATCTAAGTTAAAGCATAGTGATAAAAGTTTTGGGAAAAAGATAAAAAGTGAATATTTGAAAGATACTTCAGATGAAGAAAAAGCGTTATTATTTATTTTTTATAATTGGTTTTTAGCAAAACATGATGAATCTATTAATCAATATAATAACGAGTCGTCATTTGCAGTAATGAATGATATTTCAGCTGTTATAGATATAATATTGGATAAGAATCCTAATGATTGGTTAGTTAGAATACTTAAAAATAAAATGCTGTCTTTAAGTTATGAAAATGAAATGAATATCATTGAAGATTTAAAGGAGTTAATTACTATACAAAATAAAGATAAATTTAGTAAAAGTTATGGAATAATTCCTTTACTTATGTTATCTGAAAATTATTATTCTTTAGCAGATAAAGAAATGGCAAAGTATTATCTAGAAAAAATATCTTTAGATAGTGAAAATAAGATAAAAGTTATTCCAGATTTCTTTAAAAGTTTTATTCAAGAGTATAGAAACAAGTTAGGAATATCAAGAGAAGGTGATATGGTTAAAAAGGTTAAAGAAATAGAAAAAGTATATTTTTAAAAGGAGCTTGAATGCATGACAAAATTATTATTTCTTATTTTAGGCGAATTGTCAACTGGAGAGTTAACTATTGCAGATTCTTTTCAAGCAGGACTACCGAAAACAAGATATGAAAGTTATTTTATAGTTCCAGAACATCAAAATGGATATGTAAAGAGTCTAAATATACCATATCTATCTCTAGGATTAAATGATGGAAAATTAATAAATAGAAAAAAAGTAGATTTGTTAATTAAAGAAATAAAGCCTGATTTTTTAATATTCTGTGATGTATTTACAGTAGAATATTCAGAAAAATGGAGTGGGATAAATTTAGAAATTATAAAAGAATACAATATTCCAGTTATAAGTTTAGATGAATATGAATATATAAAAGCTGGGTATTCAATTGATTATTATGGATCAGTAACTAAGAAACTTAAACCATTGCTTGAAGAGTGTGATTATATAATTAAAAACTGTCCACTTACAATGCCTGTCGGGCAAAGAAAACGATATTTTAGGCTATTTAATCATATAAATCCTTTAGATGATAAAAGAAAAAGTGTTATAAAAGATAAGATAGTCGAGAACAAAGACGATAAGTTGATTTTTATAACTACATCATATTGGGAAACATTAAATATTTATAAGATACCTGCTTTGTCTATGTTTATAAAATGGAATAATAGAATAATATTTAATTATTTAAAAATGCTAGATCAAAATATTACTATAATCCATGTAGGCCATGGAAAATGGAGTGACTTAGATAGTGATAAAATTAACTATAAATATTTTGAAACTTTAGATCCAGTTGATTTTGAAAGTTACTTGTTGGCTGCAGATTTATATATAACAAATAACATTGTATCAATTACTCTCACAAAAGCAATATTAGGAAAGGTTCCATCTATAGTATTTCAAAATGATAAGATAATTGATTTTAGTAAGTTTAAGAAGAGATTATCAGAAATGCCAATGTGGTATCAAGAAATGGCAGAAGATTTAAAAATTGCCTATCCCTTTAAAGCAAGTGTATTTGGATGGAGTAACTTTTTAAAGACAGTATTAAAGGGGAATCCATATGTAGATACATTTGTAATAAGTAGTCTATTTAAGCTTTCTGAGTCAATAGACAATCTAAAGAGATTACTTAATGATAATAAGAGTATAGAGGAATTAAAGAATAATCAAGAGAAGTTTATAGAACTTTATAATAATGTACCAAGTGCATTTAATGTTATTGAAGAAATAGTTAATGAGGAAGTTGGTGATTTAAAATGAATATAAAGGATTATTTAAAGTTTAACTTAATGAATCCACTAACAGTAGATATTGAAGAGAGGTTTAATTATAAGATGACTATGGACAATAGTTATTATAATTTAGAGGATAATACGGTTAGAATTCAGCAATTACACTCGGAATATAGTAGGACAATTAAAGAAAATCCAGATAAGAATGTATGGTTTACAAATATAAAATGGAATAATGTTAAGTTTAGAAATAGTCAAGATAAGGAGTGGATGCAATGGAAATTTCCACTAAAAGTAAGCTTTGATAGTGCTTTATATAGATTGCCAGAACAAGACCAGAAAAATAAATTGTTTGGAGGAAATGCATTTAATAGGGAAGCTGAGCAGAATGATAAACTGACAAAAGCCTTCGATATATTTCCTAAACTTCCAAGTGTTTACCTGATGATAATGCAAGCCTTTGACATTATAACTTTTGAAAGTTATATATCAATAATACATTCAAATGATGAAATCATGAAAAGTAAAGGTGAATTTATAAAGATTAATGAAATTTCAAGGCAACAAAGTGGTCTCGGAATAGGAAAGTACGATAATAAGTCAGTTTTTACTAATGGAGATTTCTATTTAAGACACTTAGGATATGGAGTTTACAATGAAATATTATGTGCTATATTTGAATATTATTGTGATAATTCAGATGTTAATGTTACTAAAGAGAAAGGTAGAGAAGGAAAGCAAGGAAAATCCTTTTATCAAGGACATTTAAGACTAGATGTAAATGATGGAAATATAGTTTATGGAGATATGATAGAAAATTATTTTAATAATAGTGAAGTTAATAAAAAGGATTTTATAAAAAGGAATATAAAAGTTGAGTTAATTAATAAATGTAGGGGGGCTTAACATGCAAGAAGCAAAGAGGGAGGCGGTTGCTGTAATACCAGCAGGTGGATTAGGTAAAAGGATGAAGCCATTTCAGACATGGAAAGAATTAATTCCATTAGGATATAAAAGTATTAAAAGGGAAAATAGCGGAGAATTTAAGGTTCCAAAAGTTATCTCAGAGTATATTATTGAAAATATAAAGAGTGCAGGTGTAAGTAATGTATTTATTGTAATAAATAATCAAAAAACTGAGTTGATGAGGTTTTTTGGTGATGGCAGTTTATATGGTGTTAATATGGCTTACCTTATACAAGATTTAAGTAAAAATATATATGCTATGCCAGTTGCTTTAGATATTGCTTATCCTTATGTAAAAGATAAAGATATATTGTTTGGTATGCCGGATACAATAGTAAGACCTGATAATAGTTTTGATGAATTATATAAATATTATATAAAAGAAGATTTAGACTTAGCATTAGGAGTTTTCCCAACAACAAATACTAAGGAATTAGCACCAGTTACTATGGGAGAAAATGGAATGATATTAGATATAAAGGATAAGCCTAAAAAATCAAATATATTAAATACCTGGAATATAGCTGTTTGGTCACCAAGATTTACACAACATCTTCATGAAATGGTTGAAGAGTATATAAAAGATGAAAGATATAGAGATGGAGAGTTACTGATGAGCAAAGTATTTCTTGAAGCAGCAAAAAAAGGATTAAAGAGTAAAGGATTTATATTTAATTCAGGGATGTGTTATGACATAGCATCAACAAATAAATTATATGATTTTTTAATAAATGAAGTTTATAAAGCTAATTAAGAGGGGGAGCAGGTTATGAAAGGATTAAGTATACATTTAACTGATACATGTAATAATTCATGTATATTTTGTGTTGTGGATTCTCATAAGGAAAGAGAGGAATTAGTAAGAACAAAACTTATATTTAAATTTTTAGAAGATAATAAAAATAAAGGATATGAAGTAGTAAATATTCATGGAGGAGAGCCTACAATAGCACCTAACTTTTTCGAGGTTTTAGAAAAAATTAAAGAGTGTGGTTATTTAGGAGTTTCACTTCAGACAAATGCTAGAGCGTTATCAGAAGAAAAATTTGCAAAAAGATGTGTAGATTTGGGAGTAAATTTATTTGTAGTCTCAGTTCATTCAAATAACAGAGAAATAAAAAGTCAAATATGTGGTGCAGAAGAGGATTGCCTTGATCAAGTTATACAAGGAATAAAAAATGTTAAAAAATTAGGAGCAAAAGTAAGAACAAATACTGTTGTATGTAAGCAGAACTATAAAGATTTAAAAGATATAATTGAGTTTAATACTAAGGAATTAAAGGTAGATCATATTAATATTTCAGCAATTCATCCTACTGGAAAGGCTTTTAAGAATTTTCACGATGTAACGCCAAGATTAACTGAAATAATTCCATATGTTAAAGAGTCTGTTGATTTAGTAGCTAACTATGGAACAGTAGTAACTTTAGAAGGATTCCCTCCATGTATACTAGGTGAACATAGTAAATATTTAATTCAATGGGAAGATATACATTATAAATTATTATATCATTCTATTATATTGCAGGATTATGATAACTTTATGGAAGGAAAAACTAGACAGCAAGGGAAAATATGCGTAGGTTGTGACAGAAATCAAAAATGTGGAGGAATATATAATGAATATATTCAATTCTATGGATGGGAAGAATTTGAAAAGGAATCACAACCAGTAGTTGTGTAAGAATCATGAAAGTTTTATTTATAGTAACTAGTTTTTGGGCTTATGGTGAACTAATAATAGCAATGAATTTTGCAAAAAAATTAGCAAAGGATGGTCATAAGCCTCACTTTCTAATACCTCCTAAGCATAAAAGAATAGTTGATCAAAATGGATATAAAAATACTGTTTTAATACCTAAGGCAGGGAAGATAAACAGAATATTGATGAAAGATATAGAATATAGCATTTCACCAAACTTAGTTATATTATCAGATTTTCTTAATTATAATTATTGTGAAGTTCATTATGGAATTACAAAAGAAGATTTATCAATATTTTCAGGGAAAATAGCAACATTTGATAATTTTTCATGGGAATTAAAACGAAATGGAATGGATAGCTATGGATTCAATTCAAATGTATTGAAGGAAGCAGATATAAATTTGTATAAGTATAAAATATGTCCGTGCCCTATAGTTAATCAAAAATCTCAGTTTAAGAAAGGGCATTTTATGTTTTCTATCGGTGATAATGATATTAATATAACTGATGATTTGAAAAAAAAATATAGGAATGAATTAAATTTGCCATTAGATAAAAAGATTATTCTTGTAACTGTGGCATTGTGGCAACAAGTACCTGATAAATATAAAGAGGCAGCTAAGTTTGTTGAAGAATCAGAAGATTTATTTTATAAATTGTTAGAAGATTTAAGTAAAGAAAATTTAATATTGTGTATAGGTGAAAGCAATAGAACAATTACTAATGAAAACATAATAAAATTAAAATCAATGAATACAGACGAATTTGATAAATATGCAGCTGTCTCAGATTTATATTTGGGAAGAAATTTGACATCTACATCAATGATAAGGGTTGCATTATCAGGAATACCTTGTGCTATTATGATGAATTCAAAATGTGAAGGCAAAGAAAAATATGGATATTACATGTTTCCGGTAGGATGGTATCATTTCTTAGAGCCGGTATTTAAAGATAATCTATATAGTAAAGTAATAACTTTTTTAGAGCAATATGAAGTAGATAAAAATATTAAAAAGATAAATGAGATTTTATATAATGACAAAGTAAAGCAAATTATAGGCAAAAATGTAGAAAAGTTAAAATCTGAATTAAGAGCATTGAAAAGCCCAAGTGAAATAATTAATGAGATTGTATATGGGGAGGATTTATGAGAAGAAATATATGTTTAATATTAATGCCATCAGAAAATTCAGTTTATAAGAAAAAAATGCCTACTATTCCACCGATTAGTTTAGGAGTATTAGCAGGATACTTAACTAAAAATGGGATTGAAGTATTCCTAGAAGATTGTGCAAATAAAGTAAGTTTTGATGATAATATTGAAACTCAAAAATCTATATTCGAAGTTGTGTTTGATAAAGAAGCTATTTTAAATTATTTAGTAGGTAAAAATGATAAGAGATTAGACAAGGTTGCTGAGTATTTATTAAAAGACATTGATATAAATAGCTATGAGTATTTTGGATGCTCAATAGGGGCTGACTTTTCTTTAATGCAAATACACACAGGATTTATAGTTGCAAAATATCTAAAGAAAAATACATCAAAGACAGTGTTTATTGGAGGGAATAATATCTCTTATATGTATATATTTAAAGAGTTCTATAAAGAACTATGGAATAGAGTAATAAATGAATTTAAATATATTATTAAAGGACCTGGGGAAAAAGTAATAGCAGAAATTATCAACGGAATAGAGGAAGGCAAATGTTATGAAGATTTCAAGGATATAAAAGGATTATTAAAGAAAAGTGATGATACCATTGCTGCTAATCCAGAATATATGCCATGTGTTATAAGACCTGATTGGGGAGAATTAGATTTAGATAAATATAAAAGATGTTTACCTGAAAATAAAGAAGAAGCTTGTATACAGATATATAAGTGGCCAGATTGGGTGTCATCTTTAGTATATAAACATAATGAAGAAAAAGTTAAGAGAGTAGAAAATAAGTTAGTTTTACCCTATATATTTAATTATAACTGTCCTTATAAATGTGCATTTTGTACTCAAAGTGATTATGATAGAGGAAAGGTTATAGGTGGAAAAATAAAAGATGTTGTTTCAGATATTGAATTCTTAAAGAATAAATATGATACAAATTATTTTTATTTTTTAAATAATTCATTTAACTATTCAGGTAAAGTAATAGAAGAATTTTGTGAAGAGGTTAAGAATAGAAATTTAGAGATTTATTGGTCAGATTGTGCGAGAGTAAATGGTATGACTTATGAAAGATTAAAACTAATGAAAGAGGCTGGATGTCGTAAACTAGTTTTTGGCTTTGAATCAGGTAGCAAGAGAGTTTTAGATCTAGTAGATAAAAGATTAGATTTAAAGAAATTAAAAAACGTTTTGAAATGGTGTAAGGAAATTGGAATATGGGCAGAGCTAGAAGTTATCATTGGATTACCATATGAATTCGATAAAGAATTTATGGAGACATATGATTTTATAAAAGAAAATAATAATAATATAAATAATTTCTGGTTAAATGAATATTTCTTAGTTCCAAATAGTTTAATAGGCAAGTATCCGGATAAGTACAATATAGATATTATTTACAATATGAATACTTATGATGGGTTATTACAATGGAATAAAGAGAAATATTTAATAAATGGTTGTGAGTTTACTCACAATGCAAGACTGTATGGGTTTAATGAAAGAGAAGGAAGAGAATATTCCGTTATCAAGGAAGAAAATCAATATAAATTAAATAAGTTAAGAGTTCTTCAAAATAAAGAATTTATTTCAGTAAGAGATTTTTTTATTAAATTAAATAAATTGAAGGGAATAGGTTAAAGTGTATTATAGATTAGATAATGAAGAAATAATAAATTATGTTAAGAATAGTACAAATTTGTTTAGTAAAAAAGAAAAATTAAGTTCTGAAGAAATTAGTGATGGAAATTTGAATTTAGTTTTTAGAGTAAAAAGCTCAGATAATAATAGAAGTGTAATTATTAAACAATCTTTACCTTCTTTGAGGATTGATGAAACAATGAAATTATGTTTAGAAAGAATAGATCTAGAATATAAATATTTAACATATATAAAAAATATACAGCCTAAATTAGTGCCAGAAGTTTATCATTTTGATAAAAAAATGAAAGTTATAATTATGGAGGATCTATATTCGCATGAAGTGTTAAGAAATATTTTAATCCAAGGTATTAAAAGTAAAAATATTGGTAGTGAAGTAGGTAGTTTTCTTGCAAAATCCTTATTTTTTACATCAGATTTATATTTAGAACAATTAAAAAAGAAACGTTTGGTAAAGGATTTCATTAACCCAGAGTTGTGCAAGATAACAGAAGATTTAGTTTTTACTCAGCCTTATTATGAATGTGAGAAAAATAATATAGATCCATGGTTAATGCCAAAGGTTAAAGAAATTATTGGAGATGAAGAATTAAAGAAATCGGTGGCTAAATTAAGATATAAATTTATGAATAATTCTGCTTCACTTTTACATGGCGATTTGCACACTGGAAGTATTATGGTTAATAAAGATGGCGTTAAAATTATAGATGGAGAATTTGCATTTTTTGGTCCAATGGGATTTGATATAGGAGCTTTTATAGCTAATATTATATTAAATTATTTATCTCAAGAAGTTCATATGGAAGAAGTTGATAGTAGAAAAGAATATAAGGAGTATCTAAGAACTATCATTTTAGATACATGGAATAAATTTGAAAGTGAGTTTAGAATGCTTTGGAGTGAATTTATACAATGTCCTCTGGAAGCAACTGATGAATATATGAATGAATATATTCAAGAGGTTTTTGAAGACACTATAGGTTATGCAGGATGTAAGATGATTAGGAGAATTTATGGACTAGCACATGTATCAGATATTGATTCAATAATTGATAAGAAAGCAAAGGAAAAAGTTCAGAATAAAGCTTTAGACCTTGGTAGAGAGCTTATAGTTAAAAGAAAAGAGTTTTATAATATAAATAATTTAATTGAGAAAGTTACTATGTATTAAAAATAGATTAGAAAAAGGAAGAATAAATTATGAAAGAAAATAATTTTAATGGTATAAAAAGATTATTTACATCAGAATCTGTTACAGAAGGACATCCTGATAAAATATGTGACCAAATATCAGATGCAGTTTTAGATAAATTATTAGAATCAGATCCCTATTCAAGGGTAGCATGCGAAGCTTGTGTTACAACCGGAATGGTAATGGTTACAGGAGAGATATCTACTAATAGTTATGTAGATATACCTAAAGTAGTTAGAGAGACAATTAGAGAAATTGGGTATAATAGAGCTAAATATGGGTTTGATTGTGATACTTGTGCAGTATTAACTACAATTGATGAACAATCTCCAGATATTGCAATGGGTATAAATGAATCATTGGAATCTAAAAAAGGAGAAATAGATGAAGTTGAGTTAATAGGTGCTGGAGACCAGGGGATGATGTTTGGTTTTGCTACAAATGAGACAGAGGAATTTATGCCAGCTCCAATTGCATTAGCACATAGATTATCTAGAAGATTAACAGAAGTTAGGAAAAGCAATGAGTTAGCGTATCTAAGACCAGATGGAAAGACTCAGGTTACAGTTGAGTATGAAGATGGAAATCCGATTAGAGTAGATACAGTAGTTATATCTACTCAGCATGATCCAGATGTACATTATAGTAAGCTTACAGAAGATATTATAGAAAAAGTAATAAAATCTGTTATATCAGAAGAATTATTAGATGAAAATACAAAATATTATATAAATCCAACAGGAAGATTTGTAATTGGAGGACCACAAGGCGACAGTGGATTAACAGGCAGAAAGATAATTGTAGATACTTACGGAGGATATGGAAGACATGGAGGTGGTGCATTTTCGGGAAAAGATCCAACAAAAGTAGATAGATCGGCAGCATATGCGGCTAGGTGGGTTGCTAAAAATATTGTTTCTGCAGGAGTTGCTGATAAAGTAGAAATTCAATTATCATATGCAATAGGTGTTGCAAAGCCAATATCAATAGTGATAGATACATTTGGAACAAGTAAAATATCAGAGGCAGATATAGTTAGGATTATAGATAATGTATTTGATTTAAGACCAGGAGCTATAATAGAAGAGTTAGGATTAAGAAGACCTATATATAAACAAACAGCTGCATATGGGCATTTTGGAAGAGTTGATTTAGATTTACCATGGGAAAGACTAAATAAAGTTGAAGAAATAAAAAAATATTTATTAGAAATTTAAAGTTAGAATATTATTTTAAATATAAATTATAAATGTCAATTATAATGATTTTTCATTATGATTGGCATTTATAATTATGGAAGAGGAAATTTAACTTTGTAGTTTAGACATTGATATTTTAGAAATTTTATTAACTATGAAAAATATAATACTTGAGTTTATAAATAAAATAAATATATTTTCAATTATAGTATGAATTGTAATGCCATTAAATTCATTTATCAATATAGGTGTAAAACTAACTACTTATTTATGATTAAAGAAAATATTGCTGGAATGCAGATACTGTTAAGAGAAGTGATTTTTTTGAGATTTTTATTATTATCAATTTTATTAAATAAACTTATAATTCATATAGATAAATTATATATTAAATCTAATATATAATTTAATATCAACTAAAGCTATAAATATAAGTTTGAATAGAATATATTGCTATAATATGAAAAAAAAGGTAAAATAATAATAAGAGGGGTGAATACAATATGAATATATTAGTTTTAGAAGACGAAAAAAGTCAAAGAGATGCTCTTGTAAAAATAATAGAAAAAAATTTCTTGGATTCAAAAGTTTATAGTAGTGAATCTTTAGCTAAAGCAAGACAATTTTTAACTGAAAAGAGATTTGATTTATTTCTTTTAGACATAGAAGTTTTAGACGGTTCAGGAATAGAATTTGCTAAGAAAATTAGAAAAATTGATAAATATAAATTAACAGGGATTGTATTTATTACAGCGAATTTAATACATATGTTAGAAGCATTTAAGGAAATTCACTGTTATGATTTTTTAATAAAACCATATAATGAAAGGAATGTATTAGATATAATAAAATTATTTGAAAATAATAACGATTCCATTGGAAAAGAAGGAAAATATGTTATGTTTAATATAGAAGGAGCTATTACAACAAAAGTTTATGTTGAAGATATCATATATATTGAATATTATAAAAGAAGCTGTAAAGTAAGAACAAAAAATGAAATTGTTTTAGTTAAAGGATCTGGATTAAGCAAAATATTAAAAGAAATTAGCTCAGATGAAATAGTTCAATGTCATAAAGCCTTTGCTGTGAATAAAAAATACATTGGAAAGATAGCAAGAATAGATAATAAAATGTGGGACATTTACTTTTGGAATTGTGAAAATAGTATTCCTTTAGGATATAAATATAAAAATAATGTAATGGGTGGATTAACATGATATATTTATTAACTGTTCTTGAAATGGTGAGTGCTTTTATATTTTATAATATATTATTTAATCATGATTTCAAAAAAAAATTATTTGTAAAAATATTAGTATCTATTTTGTTAGCAACTATATTTTATTTTTTACCTTTTGATAAAAATTCATTAATACTTATAAGTATTTTTGTTGTTCAAGGATTAATATTAAGCTTCATTGATAAAAAAGAAGTTTTTATTAGTATAATAGAGATTAGTTCGTCATCACTAATTGTTGCCATAATAGAGTTGATAGGAGGCGGACTTATATTTACTTTAGTAATAGGCAAAGAGCTTAATGACTATTTTATTTTATTTATATTAGCTATATTTTTTATAATAGGAATATTTCTAATTAACCAATTTAATAAAAGGATAGATGTAAATTTAGAAAAATATTTAAATAATAATAGATTATTATGTATTTTTATTATTAATGTATTAGTATTTCTATTATTTGTACTTATAGGAAAGGAAGAAATAGCATACTTTAATAAATTATATTTTGAATATATTGTATTAGGGTTATTTTTAATTTTAGCTAATAGCTATTGCTATAAACATTTATATAAAGATCTTCAAATTAAAAGAGAATTAGAAATAAATGCTCAATATCAATACGTTATAGAGGAATTATTAGACAAGTTTAGAGAGGATGAACATGAATACAAAAATCATTTAAATACTTTAAATGCTATGGTTGCGTTGAGTGATGATTATGAATTAAAAAGTAATGTTAGTGAATATATTATGAATATAAAAGAGCAAGAAAAATATTCAAGGTTGAAGTATATAAAAAGCACTATCTTGAAAGCAATTTTATATAACAAAATTATAGTATGCGAAGAAAAAGGAATTAAATTTACTTATGATGTTATATGTGATTTTGATGAAGCACCGTTGGATAATACAGAACAAACAATATTATTAAATAATCTATTAAATAATGCAATAGAAGCTGTGGAAATGTTATCGAAGAAATATATTAATTTGAAAATTGTACAAGGTGTTAAATATGAAGTTATGGTTGAGAATAATTTAGGTGAGAATGTAATTATCAATCAGTCTGAAATGTTTAAAAAAGGTATGTCATCTAAAGGGAAAGGAAGAGGTTTTGGATTATATAATATAAAGAAAATAGTTGAAAGATACAAAGGTACAATTCAACTCTCTACTAATAAGAGTTTTTTTAGGATTCAAGTTACTATTTAAGTAGCTATTCTGGTGGAGTTGATTCTCCTCAAAACTTTTATTGTCATAGTAGAAAACATATTATTTCTCCTAAAAATATAATTAAACAATATAAAAATTGTAGTTAAAAATCTCAAAGTATTAATCTCTTATTTAAAAATAAATTTGATAATAATAAAAAGAATAAATAATAACTAGAGTAATTCTACACTGTTTTGAAGTTAAATATATTTTTTGAATTAGTTTTTTGCTTAAAGTAAGAGTAGTTAGTAATTTAATGTAAATAATTTCAGCAGATATATTGTGTAAGTTGATATTATAGTTGATGATAGAATTACAAAATATAGAACAAGTTAAAAATATATAATACAATATACAGAAGTTCTTGTATATAGAATTTAATCTAAAAATAATATTGTTATTTTTGATAGAAAATACTCATATTATGATATGTTTGTTTACTTAAATGACAAAGGATTATTATTTTTAATGAGAGTATTAACTTCCTTTAAATTTGCGCAATCTACTGATTCTCATGACTCTATTTTATGATATACGTTAAAGTATAATTAAAAAGTTTTTAGGTACAAAACCTGTTGCTATAGATTAAGATTTTTATGTTTCAATTTATTTATCAATTTTATCCAGTGGATTTATTTAGTGTACTACTTTTAAATTAAAAGTTAAATAAAGTAGATAAAAATAATTTTAAGATACACTATTATTATTTATTTTAATGACTAAGTTAACGATATTATCCAAAGACTAATCTAAAGCAAAGAATATATAAGCTTATTTTTATTATAAGTTTGTACTTGATGTAGTACATTTAAATAGGTAAGAAGTCCTTACGGACTTCTTTTTTTAGCTTATTTTTTTGAGATACTACCTATAATATTTCAGTTCAATTTGCAAAGCCATTCTGCAAAATTCCCATTTACAACTCACTCCAATATTAGTCTTAGGCTTAATAAAAAACAACAATACGAGGTGCTAAATGAGTGTGTTAAATTAAAATCAAAGGATCGAATAAAAATGAGAAAGTATAATAAATTTTTATCATCTACTTATAGAAAATGAATTAGCTTAAAAGCCTGTACTTTTTATAATTTCATGCATAATATTCAATTCTTTTGAAACAATAAAAAGATAATAATATTTTAGTATTATTATTTCTTAAATGGAAGAAAATATTCTATAACTAGTATTTTAGGTGATGTTAAAACTACAGATTTATAAACAACCCAAAATTATTTATCCTCTTTAATTTACATAAATTATAATATAGAAAATCTTTTTTTATTTTTTCTTTTAGTTAAATTTAATAATGTATTTTTTAAAAGTTTTATTTCTTCATGTAAATTTTTATAGGAAGATTGTCTTTCTTCCAATTGTTTTATTATTTTCAAGTTGTTTTCGATAATAGTATTTAAGATACTTATTTGCTTATCTTTAAATTCAATTTGTGATTGTAATATGTTTATAGTATTTTGGTATAAAAAATCTTCATCAACAGTAACAATCTTATGGTGTATTTCTGTATTTTCTTTTTGTATTTTTTTAAATTTTTTAGGAGTTAATTGTTTTTTCTTCTCTAATTCTTCTTTTAATAGTTCTGAAAGTTCCTTGTCTATAATAATTTGAGAACCATTTTTCTTAACAAGTGGAGCAAATCTCTTTTTCCTAAGTATATTATAAATTTCACTTCTTGTAATATTTAATTCTTCAGCTAAATCTTGTACTAACATTTTAAAAGCTCCTAATTTATTCTTAATAATAAGATTTATATTATTTATATTCTTTAAAATTATGTAAAATCCTTTTAAAATATTTACTATATGTTTTTTTATAAAATAAGTAAAGAAATCTTGTTAAAAGTAAATGAAGGGAATTTAAATTATTGATATTACAATAAATATTTATTTTTATATTAAATTAAAGTGATTTAATAGTTCTAATTAAAATAAATGGAACTTTATTACTTTAAATTAGGTATTTAGACATAAAGGATTTTAACGATTTTAACTTAAATAAAGAATATATATTTCAAATATTCCCCTTTTTATTTTTTATATAAGGAGTTAAAATTCTTGTGTGATTTAATAAGAAAAAGTATACTTGATTTTATATAAATTTTGATTATGAAATTCTTATTGATACACAGATTAATGATTTATATTCATTGGGGTAATAAATAGAATTAAAATTTAAAAAAAATTTAAATATTATAAATTTAGGTAGTTTAGAAAATATAAAAGGTAGCTCTAAAATGAGCTACCAAAATTTAATTAGAATTATTCTTATTCTATTATTGGATCAACATCTATAATTCTTGTTTCTCCAGTCTTTCTACCTTTACCATTAACTGGTGTAATAGAAACTTTAAATTGATTAGCGGCATCACAAGAATATTCACCAATTCCTTTTGCGTATAATCTATTTCCTGAAGTATCAGTTGAAGAAATGATTAGGTTATCAAAACCGTAATCAGCTCCATTATATTTATTAAAAGCTAATAAATGAGCTAATTCTATTCCTGCGTCATAAATTTTAACATTTCCTGTACTTGGATCAGTATATTTAAATTTATATTTATCCATACCTTTAAGAACAGCATTTAAATTTACATTTCCTACAGCAGTTCCCTTATTAAAGTAAGCTACTACCTCAACACTAGTATTGGCTGGAATAATTATTTCTTGTGAAGGAATTGTTATTGTTTTAGTAATTGTAGATGATTCAGCTTTTTCACTTGAAAAATTATAATTAGTATTTACTGAAATACTTGTTTCTATATTAGCGATTTGAACATTAAATCCAAACTTAGCGGAAGCACTTACACCTAAACTAAATCCTTCTATAACTTTAGAACTAGTTGTAAATGATTCTTGATGAATAAAACTATCTGTTTTTAACTTTTGCTCTACACTAGTATCATTAGTTAATATAGATCTACCAGCGTATATTGTTTGATAACTATTAACAACTGGAGTTCCTATAGGAATTATATCTAATCCTAATAAAAATTTATTAGGATTATTTAAAACTTCAGACTCTAAAAGAGTTAGATAATTAAGGTTTATATTTGGATATTTGTATAACATATGACCACGTAATAGTTGAGTATAATTTTCATTAAAATTTCTAATCATAAAATCTTTCTCCTTTAAATTTAGTTAATATATATGAAAAATACATACACATGGTTAGATATAAAAAGAGCATTCAAGTTTATAAAAACCCCAGAGTATCTATAAACTTGATACTCATTTACTAATAAGGATTAAATCAACAATCTTTATTGTTGCTATTTTCATTACCGTTAGTTGTTGGATGATTTATTACTCCAACAAGTACCATAATTGAAAGTATAACATTAACTATTTCTTGATAGTTATCTGGTAAGATTTCAATTTTAAATCCTTGTAGAATTAAGGAAATTAATGTTGATATAGAAAGCCATAATCCATAATTCTTAAAACGTGATGTATCTATCATAATATATCACTCTCCTTGTTTATAATATATAATATTATGTTTAGTTAAACTATGTTACGATAAAATTAAATGAATGAGAAAAATTTTTTTTTGTTAATTTATTTAATTTTAGATAAAATAAAAGTTGCTTTGTATTATAGATAAATTAGGGATTTATTGAATTAGAAATATTAACTTTAAAAGTAGATTTTCTATTTAAAAGAATTTTTTTTAATAAAAGTAGTGAAAACTTAAATCAATAATCTCTTAATATCATTTTATTAATTATTCTAAAGCTATAATTATATAAAGTTTTAAGTTTTTTTATTATTATTTCTTCTTTTCTTTATTACTTTGATAATTTAGAAAATATAAATGTAGGAGCTAGTACTATTAATAGTTCAGACGGAATTTTAAAATAAAAAGAAGACTTAATTTAAAAACTTGATTATAACTAATAACTTGAAAGACTTTATTTAATAATATAAGTTAAGAATAAGTGTAGATTTAAGGAATTAGTTAAATTAATTATTAAAATATTAAATACTAATTTTCGATTAATTTATGGATAGTTATAATAGTAATAAAATTATTATGTATTTTGTCAATATTTAATTTAGAATGTGTGTATCAAAACCGGTGATTTTTGATACAGTATTTTTTTGTACAGAAAAAAGCCAAATTTTCTATGTAAAAATGTATTAAAAAAGGTATCATAATCTATTTAGATTATGATACCTTTTTGGTATAATAAAAGAAATAAATTTAGAAAAATGGAGATAAAATTATGTTAGTTGGATATGCAAGGGTTAGTACTGAAGAACAAAGTTTAAATAGACAAATAGATATGTTAGTTGATTATGGTGTAGATAAGAGAAATATATATCAAGAAAAAATAAGTGGAATGAAATCTAATAGAGAGCAGCTAGATAAAATGATAGATGAACTACAAGAAGGAGATACAGTTATAATTACTGATTTGACCAGAATATCAAGAAGTACAAAGGATTTACTTAATATTATAGATAGAATAAAAGCTAAAGGAGCTAGTATAAAAAGTATTAAAGATACTTGGCTAGATACATCAAGTGATAATCCATATAATAGTTTTTTACTAACTGTTATGAGTGGGTTGAGTCAATTAGAAAGGGACTTAATAAGTCAAAGGACTAAAGAAGGTTTAAAAAGCGCAAAAGCTAGGGGAAGGAATGGAGGAAGGCCTTCCAAGAGGAATGATAAAGCCGATACAGTAGGGTTACTATATAGGGAAGGTTATAAGATAGTGGATATAGTAAAACAAACGGAATTAAGTAGAGCAACTGTATATAGAGTTCTAAAGGATTTAGGATTAAAAGAATAATAGTTTATATGGTAAAAAGACTATAAAAAAGTTTTTATTACTTTTTTATAGTCCTTTTTTTATGTTTAATATATTTTATTAATCAATTATATGTAAACTATACTGTTTTTTTAGTGTTTGAATTATTGACAGAAATTTAGTATATAGAGCTATGATATAAATTAGAAAATAGATAAGGGGCTATTAAAATAACATTTATAGTAAAATGCATAAAAACTAATCTTAAAAAGGGTTCTCTATTTATTTCATCATATATATAAAAAATATAAGCGAAAAAAAATGAAATAGGTAAAAAAAAGATATGTTCAATAAGAGAAAATTTATGAGCTATATTAAAAATACAAGCAGAAAGTATTATTGCTAAAAAATAGCTTTTAGAAATTTTTTTAACTACTTTAATTATAGCAAATTGAAATATGAAGGTTTCTAAAATTGGAGCAATAAAAATACCCCAAATCATTAATAATGATGAATTAAAAATAATTGATGTAGAATTACTTCTAAAATTTTCATTAATTATTAAGTTAAATAATATATTATAAATTAGATAAACTATTGCAACTAAAAAAGAAAAAAGTATAAATTTAGGATTAGATAAATTTTGAAGTTTTTTATTGAAATTTTTCATTTGAGTAACACTCCTATAGTTTATTAAATGGAGTCAAATAATTGACTCCATTACTTTAAAATTTACCAGCGGCAATATCTCTTGAAGCTTCTTTCCATCCTTCACAAAAAGATTTTCCTGCATCATAAATTTCTGGTATAAGTGGAAGGAGTCTAGTCCAACTTCCACCATTTATATTTGATAGTTCTAAAGTATCTATTACTTCCATATTATTATTATTATTATTCATAATAAAACCTCCTAGTCTATTTTTATTATTTATATTTTGAATTAAATTTTTGGCCCATCATAAAGACCACGACTTAACTCTGCTTTTCCAGATAAATACATCCCTTTACAAAGAGTATATCCTAAGTCCTTCCAAAAATCACCGCCGTTAATTTTTTCAAGTTCTTGTGTTTTTAATTCTTTAATAGAATTATTTTTTTTCATAAAACTCACCTCCAATAATTATTAAAAAATACAAAAAGTATTTTTATACAATATTAACAAAAAATTAGAATAAAATCAACAATATTTACAAAAAAAACATAATTTGGTATAATACAAAAGGATATAAAGGAGAGGATCATTATAAAAAAATATTATTGTATAAAACAACATGATTATAAAGATTGTGGATGTGCATGTCTTGCTACTATATGTAAGCAGTATGGATTAAAATATCCAATATCTAAAATTAGAGAGATAGCTGGTACAGATAAAGAGGGTACAAGTGCTTTAGGAATTATACAGGCAGCTGAAAAGTTAGGACTTTCAGCAAAGGGAGTTAAAGCGAGTAAAGTAGAAGATATATTTGGAGAAATTCCACTTCCAGTAATAGCACATGTTGTTATAGATAAGACAATGCTACATTATGTAGTTATACATAAAATAAGTAAAAAAGAAATAGTAATAGCTGATCCGGCAAAAGGAATAGTTAAATATACACCTAGTGATTTCTTTAATATTTGGACTGGAATCCTTTTAACAATGACTCCAACTGCTGATTTTAAAAAAGGAAATGAAGTTAAAGGATTATTCACTAGGTTTTTTGACTTATTAAAGCCTCAAAAAGGATTGCTTTTCAATATATTTTTAGCTTCACTTCTGATAACTTTGTTTGGAATTATAGGTTCTTTTTATTTCAAATTCTTATTAGATGATATAGTTCCTAATAATTTAAGACAATCATTAACTATATTTTCTATAGGATTTATAATTCTATCGGTATTTAAAGTTATTACAGAAGCTTTTAGAACTCAACTTCTTATTCATTTAGGACAACGATTAGATATACCATTAATGCTTGGATATTATGACCATGTTATTAATCTTCCTATGAATTTTTTTGGTACTAGAGAAATTGGAGAGATTATATCAAGATTTAATGATGCATCAAAGATAAGACAAGCTATATCAGGGGTTGCTCTTACTATGATGATTGATGTAATTATGGTTATAGTAGGCGGTGGAATTCTTTATTATCAAAGTTCATTGCTATTTGGAATAACTATAGTCCCTTTAATTTTATATGGAATTATTGTATTTATATTTAAAAGTAATATAGAAAAAGTTAATAGAGAAACTATGGAAGGTAATGCTAAGCTAACATCATACTTAGTAGAGTCATTAAATGGAATAGAAACTATAAAGGCTTTTAATGCAGAAAGAGAAGTAAGTTTAGAAACTGAGAAAAGATTTATAAAATTTATAAAAGCTATATTTAAAAATGAGTACATAAATAATATTCAATCGTCTTTAAAAAGTTTAGTAAAGGGAGTTTTTGCTATAGCTATATTATGGATTGGAACTATTCAAGTATTAAATGGAAAAATTTCTTTTGGTGAACTTTTAACTTTTAATGCTCTACTAGCATATTTTTTAAGTCCAGTAGAAAATATAATCAATCTACAACCAACACTTCAAACTGCAGTTGTAGCAGCTGAAAGATTAAGTGAGATACTTGATTTGGAGCTTGAAAAATCAGAAGAAGAGTATAAAAAAATAAATCCTGAATCTTTAAGAGGAAAAATAGAGTTTAAAAATGTTGATTTTAGGTATGGAACTAGACACCTTATTTTAAAAAACATAAATATGACTATTAATAAAGGCGAAAGAATAGCATTAGTTGGGGAAAGTGGATCGGGAAAAACAACACTAGCTAAGTTATTACTTAATTTTTATCAGTGTGAAAAGGGTGAAATTATAGTAAATGATTATAATTTATTAGATATTAATGTGGAATCTCTTAGAGATAAGATAGCCTATATATCACAGGAAACATTCTTATTTAATGGAACTATAATAGAAAACTTAATGCTTGGAAATCCTTATCTAACTTATGAAGAAATTATTGAAGCTTGTAAAAAGGCTCAAATACATGATTTCATAAATTCACTACCTTTAAGATATAACACATTAGTTGAAGAGAATGGTTCAAATTTCTCAGGAGGACAAAAGCAAAGACTATCTATTGCAAGAGCAATACTTAGAAAGCCTGAAATACTCATAATGGATGAAGCTACAAGTAATCTTGATTCTATAACTGAAAAGGCTATAGAAAGGACAATTCATGAGTTTAGTGAAGGTATGACAACTATAATAATAGCTCATAGATTAAGTACAATTAAAAGGTGTGATAATATCTATATCTTAGAAAAAGGTGAAATAAAGGAACAAGGCACTCATAAAGAATTATTAGATAAAAATGGTAGATATTATGAGCTATGGAAAGAACAACTTCCAGAAGTAGATAACATTGAAGAAGTTCAAGTTAAGGAGGTTGTTAAGATTGAAATTTAAGATAGATGATATTGAAAATTTAAGTGATAGTAGACAAGTCATGGAATCTAAGCCTAATAAATTAATGTTTATATTATTATACATAATAATAGCACTTATAGTTACATTTTTTATATGGTCTTGGTTTAGTGAAAAAGAAATTGTTGTTAAAGTTAATGGTGTAGTAAGACCAAACAGTGAAATACAGGCAGTTTCTAATATTATTCAGGGTGAAGTAGAATTAGTTAAAATGAAAAATGGAGAAAACGTATCTAAAGGAGATGTATTATTCAAGATTAAATCTACTGAATTAGAAGATAAAAAAAGTCAAATGAATGAACAGATTGAGTACATAGATACTGATAATAAAAATCTTGAAAAGCTTAATAAGTCTATTAATGATAATACAAATTATTTTGAAAATAATGATAAAGAAAAAGAATATTATTATAAATTTCAAAGTTATGAGGCTGGTAACAAGGTTTCTCTTGAAGAGAAGAATAACATTTCTAGTTCAAAAGATGATCTTAATAATGAAAAGGCTGAATTAGAAACTTTTAGTAAATCTATTTCTGAAAATAAGAATTTAAATAAAGAAGAATCAGCATATAGTGCTCAATATGAGAGTTATGTTAGTTCAAGAGAAATGATTCAAAATAAAACAGAGCAACTTGAGAATAATAAAAAGGCTCTAAATGAACAAATAGAAGAAAATAATAAAGAAAAAGATAAGCTAAGTGATGAAAATAGCAAAGCAATTATAGATGAGAAGAATAAGCAAATAAATAATCAAATTAGTCAGATTGATTTAGAAATAAAAAATAATAATGAGCAATTAGACAAGCTAAAAAGTGATACTTTAGCTCAAATAAAAGGATCAATAGATAAAATAAATCAAAGTTTAAGTAAATTAGATAGTAATATCAGTGGTTTAGATGAATCAGCTAATATAGCAAAAGATAAAAATAAAACTACTGTTTTAGCTCAAATTGAAGAAAAAATAAATATAAATAATCAAAAGAAAAAAGAGTTAGAAGAAAATATGAAACAAATAGAACAAGGAATTGAAAAATGTACTGTTAAGGCGCCTTCAGATGGGAAGTTAAATATGAATGCCAATTTAGAACAGGGTATAATGTTACAAACAGGAGCTGTAGTTGCAAGTATTATTCCAAATTCAGATACTTATAAAGTTGAATTAATGATACCAACAAAGGATATAGCAAATATTAAAGTTTCTGAAGATGTTAAATATAGCTTTGAAGCGTTACCATATAGAGAATACGGATTTTTAGATGGTAAAGTAGAAAGCTTAAGCCCTGATTCAAAGTTAGATAGTGAAAAAGGAATATTTTTCTTTACAGGAGAAGGAAGTTTAAGTTCATATAGTCTTTACAGCAATAAAGGTGAAGAAAGTTTTATTAAATCTGGAATGATGTGTGAAGCTAAAATAATAACAAGAAAAGAAAAAATGTTATATTATTTATTAGAGAATTTAGGATTAAAGAATAGTTAAAAGGAGCTTTTAAAAGCTCTTTTTTATTTCTTAAAATATTAGCTAAAGAAAATTTCAAGAAAAAAGTTTTGGTAATTAAATAATAGAAAATATGATATAATTTTCTTAGTTTTTACAAAAGGGGAGGTGAATAAGTGAGATACGAATTACAAGTAAATAAGATAAACTATATAGATAATGTGCATAGCAATAGTAAAGGGTGGATAACTAGGAGTGTTATAGATAAAAAAGGATATAGGCAATGGCACTATAAATATGCTGAATTAAAAGATTTAGATATGAGTGGTGAAAATATCTATATAACTTTAAATACGTTCTATAAGCCTTGTAGAAGGTTAGAGAATATAAAAGAATTAAACACATTATTTATAGATTTGGATTATTATAAAACTGGTAAAACTAAGCATCAGGTATTAATGGATTTAGAAAAGAATTATTTTAATCAAAGTATCCCTATTCCTAATTATGTAATAGATAGTGGGCGAGGGATGTATTTAATATGGTTAATAAATGCAGTACCTAGTCAAGCATTACCATTATGGAAGGCAGTACAAGATTATTTATACAAGCAATTGAAGTATTTTGGAGCAGATAGAAAAGCATTAGATGCAACTAGAATATTAAGAGTTCCAGGAAGTATAAACTCTAAATCTAAAACAGTAGTGAATATATTAGATGAGTATGAATATGTTTATGATTTAAGAGAAATACAAAATGAATTTTTACCTCAGCTAAAACCGTATGAAAAGAAAAAAGGTAGACCAAGTAAAATAAATTATATTTATAGAGAAAGAAGTTTATATTATGGAAGAATACAAGACATAATAAAACTTTGTGAACTAAGAGAATATGATTTAAAAGGACATAGAGAACTTATATTATTTTTATATAGATATTATCTTTGTAGCTTTACACAAGATATTGAGAAGGCGTTAAATGATGCTTTAGAACTAAATAGTATGTTTAAACAAGCTTTAAGTGAAAGAGAAGTTATAAGAGCAACTAGGAGTGCTGAAAGATGTTATTTAGATAAAAAAAAGCAATATAAGTATAAGAATGAAACTCTTATAGAGCTATTAGAAATTAATGAAGAAGAGCAAAGAGATATGACAATAATAATTTCTAAAGAAGAATATAAGAGGAGAAAAAGAATAAGAAATAAAAATAGTTATGATGGTGAGAAGGCAAAAAAAAATTACCAAGAGAAATTAAAATCTCAAGGTAAATTGAATGAAAAAGAAAAAATTTCACAACGTAGAGAAAAAATTAAAGACCTTTTGGACGAAGGTCTTAAGCAAAAAGATATATGCTTACTCTTAAATATATCTAAACCAACTTACGTTCGTGATAGAAACTTTTTAAAAGAACAAGGATTAATATAACCTTGTTCTTTTTGTATTATAAAATAAAATTTTAGATTAATCAATTAACTGTTTTAAAAATATTTTTGTAAGTTAAATAGGTATCAAATTTTTTCAGCCCTTGTATTATAGGGTACTTTGTACCTGTTCTTTTTTTTTTTAGAACAGACAGGGTGTGTAAATACATTAATAGTTACGCAGGAACTTTAGGGTGTACAGTCTTAGAATGTGTGTCTTAAAGCGGGACAATATAGGGATTTTATAGGGCGTGTTTGTGGCTTAGACTGGGATAATTGGAAATTGCTTTGATAGCATTGAAATACTAGGCTTTGCCTAGACTAGAACAGTGGGTGATAGCAATTTTTCCTTATGCTCTTTTTAATACCTTCAAAAAGTTTTTCCAGGAAGTTTTATTAAAGTAATTAAATCTATAAAAAAGGAAAATTTATTATTGGTTAGAATTAATTAAATATAATTAAAGTTTAATGAAATTAGGGGAAGTTAGTTATGTTAAGAGGTGTAGATGAGGTAGCTAAGGAATTAAAAGTAAGTAAAACCGCTATATATAATAAACTTAAGTTGAAAGAGTTTAGACGTAAAGTAGTTAAGAAGCAAGGCAAATCAATGATTGATGAGGAATTATTCAACTTGATTAAAGATAGTTTAAAAGTTAAAAATGAAGTTGAATATAAAGATTATATAGAGGAAAGTAAAGATGAAGTAAAATCAGAGATAGCAATGGATAGAGAAGGTTCATTAAACTTGAATAAAAGTTTAATGGATACTTTAATTGCTCAACTTGAAGAAAAAGATAAGCAGATAGCGGAGTTACATAAGCTTATAGAGAACAACCAGGTACTTTTAAAGAAAGAAAAAGAAACTAAGATTAACATATTAGAATTTGAAGATCATTTTAAAGAAGTTGACAATAAACTGAGTTCAATAAAAGAAAAAATGAATCAAAGAAAAGAGAAAAAAAGTTTTTTTAAAAACTTTTTTAAAAAATAAATTTTAATAGATTAAAGATCTAGGATAAAAAGAGTTATGAAAAATATAGATTCAATAAAGTTAAGAATATTTTCAAGTATATGTTTTTCTATTGCAGGTATATTAGGATTAGTTGATAAAAATTATTTATTAGGAGGTGCATTTTTTTTATGTTAGTTAGTAATATTATTTTAATTATTTCAGAAAAGAAAAAATTAAAATAATAAATACTTTTAAAAAAAGATATTAAGAATTTAAAGGATATAATAAGAGCTGAAATAGAAAGTGTTAATAATGAATATAGTGTTTGCAAAATAATAGTAAATGTAAGATTTGGATCATTAACTTTTTACTTTAGGAATAAAAAAATATAAGTTTATTGAAAATAATTTATAGAAATGAGTATCAAAAATCAACATTTTTGATACATTATTTTTTTGTATAAAAAAAAGCCAAATTTTCTATACAAAAATGTATTAAAAAAGGTATCATAATCTATTTAGATTATGATACCTTTTTGATATAATAAAAGATATAAATTTAGAAAAAATGGAGATAAAATTATGTTAGTTGGATATGCGAGGGTTAGTACTGAAGAACAAAGTTTAAATAGACAAATAGATATGTTAGTTGATTATGGTGTAGATAAGAGAAATATATATCAAGAAAAAATAAGTGGAATGAAATCTAATAGAGAGCAGCTAGATAAAATGATAGATGAACTACAAGAAGGAGATACAGTTATAATTACTGATTTGACCAGAATATCAAGAAGTACAAAGGATTTACTTAATATTATAGATAGAATAAAAGCTAAAGGAGCTAGTATAAAAAGTATTAAAGATACTTGGCTAGATACATCAAGTGATAATCCATATAATAGTTTTTTACTAACTGTTATGAGTGGATTGAGTCAATTAGAAAGGGATTTAATAAGCCAAAGGACTAAAGAAGGATTAAGAAGTGCTAAAGCTAGGGGAAGGAATGGTGGAAGACCTTCAAAAAGGAATGATAAGGCTGATATAGTAGGCTTGTTATATAGGGAAGGATATAAGATAGTTGACATAGTGAAACAAACGGAATTAAGTAGAGCAACTGTTTATAGAATTTTAAAAGACTTAGGATTAAAATAAGAGTATCAATGAAAATTTCAATAGAATAAAAGGGGGATTTTATGAGTTATTTAACGAAAACGAACTAACTTTACTTACTTTAGCTAATAATGAAGGGTGTTTAGATAATTTTTCATATGATAATTTTCTTATTAAATGTTTAAATAACAAATTAAATTATTTTGATGAACATTCAAATTTAATAGGAAATAGTCAATACTTCAATAACAATATTTAAGGTTGCAATACATTTTTATTTAACTTTTATAGAATGTTAAGTATTCTAATCTTTAAATTTAGAAAAGATGGTGTTAAGAAATTTTTAATCATTCTTTAATTGCTGGTAGAAAAAACTATAGTGATGACCAGTTTTTAGAGCTTATTCTGAAATTGTTGTGATTGAATTTTTATTAAAATATAATCAATTAGAAAAATGTATTTATGGGCCTAAACTTGGCGTTAATGGTTAAAATCCTGAAGTAATATTAATATGTGAAGATGGAATTATCGTAGATATTGAGGTTAAAACATCAGGATTTAAGAAAGAAGAAAGTATAAATACAATTATTCCAGCTTTTATTTTAGATAATAATATTGGACATGAATTTAGAGAAATAGCTGAAAAGCATAATTTGAATTATGTTAGACCTAGAGTTTTGAAATTAAAAGATTTTACAAATAGTAATGGAAAAAATTGAAAAACTTAAAAGTTCAAAACATAAAAATTTATTATATATAAATTAGACATACTCTGATATTAAATTTTCAGAATTTAAAGAACCTTATGGATTATTATACAATAATTTAAATGGGATTTTAAAAAATAAAGATTTTGAATTAAGTTTAGGAATAGAAGAAGAAGCATTAGAAAAAATAATCGCAATAATTATATATCAATATTCATTTGATTCATTAATATTTAGTGATTTTAGAGATGTTTGGAATGGATATAGATTTAGATTAGCACCATACTTATTAAGTTATTTTGGTAGTAAAAAATGCCTTTTTTATTGCAGATATAATAAATAGTAAAGTTCAAGAAAAAATTTCAAAGTTAAATATAGATGGATTTGAAGATAATTTCATTTATTTTAATAAGGATTTTTATGAAAAAACTTATAATGAACAAATGTTTTATTTTAATCAGTTTAAAGATTGTTTTATTCAACAAAATAAAAATTTGAATAATGTTACTGCATTTATAAGTATATAAATATTTATTATTGATTTAATTTTCTATTATAGTGTTATGTACGTTTATCCATTTAGTAAAATTTCTAAAGATAGTACAATAAAAAAAGTATATTTACTCAAAGAAATCAGGTCATGAATGAATTAGAAAAATTTAATACTAGATAGAATATAAAAATAAACTCAAAGAAAAATTATTTTAATTTTTCTTTGAATTTATTGCTATATTATCATAAAAACGACCAATTATGTAAAAGTATTGAAATTTTATTTTTTTTAATGTAAAATTATATTTAATGTATATATTTATTGAATCTGTTAGGTTGTTATGAAAAAATAGCTTAACTATTTGTAAAATTACTCGTTCTTTGAAAATTATATAAG
>OIFS01000074.1_pt1 | contig 71094 bp, 58 predicted proteins | sample 1582131 | NCBI WGS metagenome assembly OIFS01 (sample SAMN07501065, study PRJEB24779) | human gut metagenome | isolation source: stool | host: human infant | place: USA: Pittsburgh, PA | reverse complement strand
AACGAATTTCAGATTACTCACTTGAAACTATATCTTTCATAGAAAATTGGATGAATACTCTTCCTAGAAAGCTTCTTAATTACAAGACTCCAGAAGAGTTATTTGAAATACACTTAGATGAAATATATTCATTATATTAATTAGTTCTTAAATCATAATTAAGGACTAGTTCAATTTGATATTGCAATTTAGAAAAAATAAATTAATAAAATTAAATAAGATATATTTATTTTAATAGATTATAATTAGATAAATTTAGACAAAATTTTCATGTTTAAAATGATAATATATTTAATATAGAAATATTTAATAACATGGGGGATAAAAATGAAGAAAAAATTATTAATGGCTATTATTTTAGGATTAACAGTGTTATTTGTTGGTTGCGGAAATAGTATGACAAAAAAATCAATTGAGCAATCTAAAACATTTATGCAAAGTAGAGAATATGATAAGGCAATCATTTCATTAGAAATGGTATTAGACGAAGATAAAGAAAATGAAGAGGCCAATAAATTATATAAAATAATTAATTCTTATCAAAAAGCAAATAAAGCTTTAGCTGAAAATAATATTGAAGAAGCTAAGAAAATTTTAGATTCAATGGATGATGAATATTTAAGTTATTCTATTAAAGATGATATAAATAGTTTAAAGAAAGATGTAGAAAATTATGATAGTGAGGTAGAAAAAGTAAATACTTACTTAACTGAATCAGAATCATTATTTAATGATAATAAGTATATAGAGTGTAAGAAATTTTTGATGAATAATATCCTAGGATCTGAAGCTGATGGTATAGAAGCTAATAAATATTCAACTGAAGAGCAGAATAAAAAAGCTTCAGATATGATAGATAAATGTGATAAAGCAATTTCTGATCAAGAGGCTAAGAAACTAGCTGAAAAAGAAAAAATTGAAGAACAAAGAAAAAAAGAAGAGGAAAAAAAGAAAGAAAAAAAATCAAATAGTTTTACACCGGAACAAGCAATATCATATGTAGTTAATATCTATGGACCAGCAGAAACAAGAATGGAGTATAAAATTGGAAGTGAAGGCTTAAAGAATAAAAATGGAAAGAATTATTACGAAGTATATTATTCAGTTGTAGGAAGTCCAAATTATCCAGGAGCGGATTACTATGGATATAATGTATTTGAAGATGGAACTGTAATAAAATTTTTAGATAACTTAAATTAGAGATAGAAAAATTAAAAAATCTTAAATTTTAGTTAGCTATAATATTTTTTAGTTAAAGGGGATAACAAGTGAGTAGAAGATTACAATTAGTATTTATAATAATGTTATTTAGTTTAATATTAGTTGGTTGTAAAAGTAAAGACAATAATGAAGCAACTATGTTTTGTTCAGAGTGTTTAAATGAAAGTACAGTAAGTAAATATTGTCCAAAATGTGGAGTAGAAGCAAAATGGTTAACTGAAAAATCTGAAAAAAATAAAGCGCTTAAAGAGAATGAAATTGAAGAAAAAAAAGTAGAAGCTTTTATAGGAAGTGCACAAGAATTATTCAATTCTGAAAAATATGATGAAGTAAAAATTTATTTAAATGAAAATATTATAAGTGAAGATGGAAATAACATTAAAAATAAATATATGACTGACGAACAAAAGAAAAGAGCATTAGAGATTTATAAAAATTGTAATGATAAGATAGAAAGTAAAAAGGTTGCAGAAAATATAAAAAAACAAGAGAATATAGAAGTAACGGAATCTGAATTACAAGAGGAAAAAAGAGTGTGCTTTATATGCAATAAAAAAGATTATATTAGTAATTTAAATGAAATACGTGGATTTGGACTTGCTCATATGTCTTGCTACAACAATGCACCTGTATGTTCTATATGTAATCAAACTAAATTAATATTAAATGAAGATTCTGATAAAAATGGTATATGTGATTATAGATGTGATAACTTATGTACAAATTGTTGGACTAATGAAGCAAATGTTAAAGGTGGACTATGCAATGATTGTGAATGGAATAAATATTATTCAAATAAAGCAGCTTGTAGAGGATGCGTAGGTAATATAGTAGATGGAAGCTTAGCCGGAACTAAATGTCCTGAGTGTAGAGAAAATTTTGAATTAATTAATTGATAAGTTTAAATAGAAAAATTTAGTATAACATAATAAATGAAACTAAATGATTTTTTAAAAAATATATAAACAATGAAGAAGTACATTTCATAGGTGCTTTTTCTTTTTTTTGTGTAATGAAAACTACTCGCTATGCGAGTGGGTTCAGAAGAGATTTAGCGATGTAAGAAAAAACCTCATTTTGTTAAAATGAAAATAGGTTCGCAGCCAATTTTCGCAACAAAAGGAGGTTTTTTAATGGATACAAACAGTTTAGCACATACAAAATGGAATTGTAAACATATAGTTTTTGTACCGAAATACAAAGGACAGAAATATATTGAGAGAAAAAACAAGAAGTAGGTAAGATATTAAGACAGTTTTGTTAATGGGAAGGAGTTAGGATAATAGAATCGTACGCTTGCGTAGACCGCATACACATGTTTATTGAAATACCACAAGCTAAGATGATAGATTTTTATTAATAATATTTAATAAAAATTTGTAGAAGAAAATATATAAAACTTTAATTTTCTAAATAAAATGATTTGAATTTATTATATTATAAAAATAATAAGACAAATTTAGACAAATTTCTTAAAATAAACGTGATAATATATTTGAGTATAAATATGAAAAGAATGTTAATTGTTTGAGAAATAATTTTATAGCAAAATACAAAAGAAGAAAGGTGATTTTTATGTGGTGGATAATTGGAATAGTAATAGCTATACCTGTTATTGGAACATTAGCAGAATCAAATGATTTATCATCAAAGATAATGTTATTTTCAGGTTTTTTACTTATTTTAGGACTTATAACATCTTCATTTTTTGAATTTATGGGATTTGTAGCTGAATTAAGTGGATTTGTACTAATAGCAAGTTTAGTATTTAAAGTATTTAGAAAGATTTTTTTAACTTAAAGAAATAAAGCTAATTTTATAAAATTAGATAACAAACATCAATTTTAATATTTTCATTATTGTTTTATAAATATAAAAAACAAAAAAGGCTCAAGAATAATTCTTGAGCTTTTTTGTTTATATATACTTCAAAATATCAAGATTAGAAGGAATAACTATAAATAGATATTATATGAAAAGTCATTACCAGATAAAAATTATATAATACTAGTAAAATTTTATAAAATCAATTACAGAGAATTAAGAAAGTGAATTTTTTACATCTTAAAATATAATATAAATTAAATCATGAAAAAAGTAACAGTTTAAAAATTTTTGCATACTTTATATTAGAATAATATAAAAGAGGTAATAGCGTGAAAAATAAAAAATATAAAGTAAAGGTAGATAAACATTACTTAAGAAAGGCTATAACTGGAACTGAAAATTATGGACAAGCTATAGCATATCTTATTGATAATTCTATAAAGGCTTATGAAAGTATTAATGATAATAGTGATTATTGTGATATAACTATAGAAATTTTCGAAGATTTAATACTTATTAAAGATAATAGTGGTGGATTTAAAGAATCAATTTCAGATGAGGATATTTTTAGAATTGGAGAGGATTCTGGAATTGGAATTAAAAAAGCTGTATTCAAATTTGGAAATGCTATAAATTTAGAATCAAATGCTAAATATGGTTTTAGAAGATTATTATTAGATTTTGATATGGATGAAAGTGAACTTTTTTTTAGTAGTGAAAAACATAAGGCAAATCTTGAGGCTACTTTTGGAACTACTATCTATATAACAGATTTAGAGGAGGATGTTAAGAGTGATATTATTAACAAGATAGTTTTTTATGAAGTTATAGAGTATTTATCTAAAATATTCAGTAAGAAGTTAAGTAATACAAATTTAAGAATAAGTATAATACAGGGAGAAGATAAGAAGATAATATCACCATATTTAATTAATGGAGAATTTATAGCAAAAAAAGAAATTGATAACTTAATAATAAATTTATACAAAAAAGATGATAAAGATAAATATGAGAAAAAGGGGTTTGACTTATATATAAATGATTATATTGTTTATAAAAGAAAAGAACTAGATAAACTTACTGAAAGTGGTTATCACTATAAAAATTGTATTGCTGAAGTTATGGCTTATGGTGATAGAAATTATATACTTCAAAACATTAGAGAAATTGAAAAGTTAACAAAAGAACTCATAAAAGATAATTCTAGTTATTTTAAAGCAAAAGAAACATGTGTGCAATTTTATGCTGATTCAAATATGATTGAGGAACTTAAGGAAAAATGTGATTTGAAAACAGCTAAAGAAGTTGGGGAAAAAGGTTTTGAAAACTTATGTAATAAATATAATGTTAAAAAAAGAGCATAAAAATATTATTTTAATTTTTATCATATGGAAAGCTATGATTAAAGTCATAGCTTTTTTATTATAAATATATTAATTATATAATGGTGATTAAGGTGTCTTTGGAAAATATTGAATTAAAATATATATTTTAGTAAAATAAAATATGGCATTAGTTAGGGGGATTTTATGAATAAGACATATTTAAGTGCTAATACATTATTTCATTTTACAAATAATATAGATAATATAATCAACATATTAACAAATGAATTTAGTCCAAGATACTGTATGGAGAGTTTTGAATTTCTTGGAGGTTGTGATTTAGAAATTGCTATACCTATGGTTTGTTTTTGTGATATACCACTTTCTCAAATTAAAAATCATATTGAAAATTATGGTGGATATGCTATAGGATTATCAAAAGAGTGGGGGGTTTCAAAAGGAATTAATCCTGTAGCTTATTCAATAAAAAATTCACTATCTACCAAAGCCATTAGTAATGTAATTAATATTATAAATAGAGAATGTGAAGATGAACAGAAAAAAAATGATATAGATAATGCTTATGATTTTATGTGCAATTTTGTTTTTTATATGAAGCCATATGAAGGAAATAGTTGGAATAAAGAAAAGTTTGATGGAAAGTATACAAGATTCTATGATGAAAGAGAGTGGCGTTATATTCCAGATATAGATGTTATAAAAAAATATAATATTGATTGGTTTTTAGAAAAAGAGGAATTTCTAGATTATAAAGGTAGAAGAGAATATAATAATAAAATTTCTGAGATTATAAAATTAAGTTTTGAGCCAGATGATATAAAATATATAATTGTTAACTCAGAAGATGAGATATTAGATTTGTTTAGAGCAATTGATAATATAAAAGGAGATAAATATTCTTTAAATAGAATTAACATACTGAAAACACGTATAATTTCTAAAGATCAAATATTAAATGATTTTTAATATATTAAGTTTAATTTAGTGCATAAAATAAGAAAATTATCTTAAAGAAAGTACTAAAGTTTTTTAGTACTTTCTAAGTACATAGACATAGCTCTATCTAATATTTTAGATATTGGTATACCTGTTTTTTCTGAGTAAGCTTTCATTTCGTAATAAATTTTATTATCCATTGCACTTCCTACTGGAGTTCTATTTTTTAAATCCTTTCTTGGCACTAATAATCACCTCAATAATATTATTAACCTAAAAGAATATTTTCATAACTGAATACAGTTGATATAAGTATGGAATACTATTTTTGAAAATATTTTAGGAGGAATGAGTTATGAATTACTTATTTATAAAAAAGTTTAATGATGAAGAAATAATAACTCTTATACTTGATAATAGAATTTGTTGGATTGCTAAAGATGTTGCTAAAATACTTAATTATGACGATCCCTCTAAAGCTATTAATCAGTGTATAAAGGCAGAAAAGTTTGAATATGGCATAGAATATGAGGTTTTAGCTGGAGATAAGTTAAAAGAAGTTAAAAGACTTATTGGTGTAACACACATAAGTTATTTAAAGCAAACTCCAAAGTTAGTTATATTTTATGAAGAAGGATTATATGGATTTATAAATTATAGTAAACTTCCCATAGGGATTAGCTTTAGAAAATGGTTAAGAAGAGAGGTGTTACCTGAACTTAGAGCTAAAGGAACTTATTCTATTAATAAAGAATCTTATAAATATAACTTAAAAGACGAAAGTGAAAATTTATCTTTATATATTCAAGATAAGTTAAATAAGGAAAGAAACTTAAGCTTGTTATTAGAGGTTTTAAATTTAATTGATAGGATAACTTCAAAAGAAAATGAAGATAAATTAAGATGTTTAAATGATATATTAAATGGGTAAAATATTTAAATTTTACTTATATTTTATAATATAAAAAATAAGGTTAAAGAGCTATTATTTTAATATTTTATACTTTAGTGACGGAGTTGTGACGTATTTTTGACGGAGTTGAAACCTGAGTTTTTCTAGTGATATCAATGGTTTTGATGGAAGTGACGGACTTTTTCCTTTTCTGGTATATAGGGAGAAAATAAAAAATATAAAAAAATATATATAAATAAAAAAAGTATACAGTATACAGGGAAATAGAAAAAAGTCCGGCAAAGTCCGTCATAGGTAGTTCTAAGTAAGTTATATCAAGGGTTTAAAGCATGTGACGGATTTATAAAAGTCTGTCAAAAGTCCGTCACAATACTTTTAGAGATTAAATTTACATGGTCTAAGCAGTAAAAAAGATTCTATAAAAATAATGTGTGGCTTTGTAATTATGTTCCAAAAAAATATATTAAAGAATTAAATTTAGAGGAAAATTTTTAAGGGATTTTAAATTGAAAATATAAAATTAATGTTAAAAACCTTACAAAGCTCTGTATTAAAAGTATAAAAAAATCAAAAATTATTTGATAAATTAATTATAAAATAATATAAAAAATATAATTTTAATAATAAAAACTTAATATAATTAACATATAATATTTACTGAGAAAAAATGTTTTTTGACAGTTTTTTTAAAATACTGTAACATACAAATACAAATTGAAAATTAAGTGTTAAAAAGTAATGAATTTTAAGAAATAATTAGTAAATATTAAAATGTTATAGAAACGTTGATGTATATTCTGTATTTGGGCATCTGGAATATGCTGAGTTAGTGATGCAACCGACTATATTTATAAAAAGTTATAAATATAGTCGGTTTTTTATTTTCCATTTTTTAAGAGAGGAGGGCTTATTTTATGAAGAATAGTAAAAATTTCAATATATTTACCTTATGGTCAGTTGTTATTTCTATGATATTAATTATGATTTCTCCTGGAAGCATTGTTTTAGGAGAAGAAACAAAATCAGTTCAAAATGATGGGGCTGTTGAAATTACAAGCACTACCTTTGAAAGTAATACTGTTGCTAAAGGCATAAGCAATAATTTAAGAATTGACTATAAGATTTTGAATAAAGATAAGCTTAAAGATGGTGATAAAATTGTTATAAGTTTGCCAGATATATTTAAAGACATAGAGCCTAAATGTCATGATCAGCATTTTAAGGATTTTGATGTTAAGGATGGAGTGGTGACTTTAACCTTTAATGAAAATGTAGAAAAAGCTGTAACAGGATATATGATTATAAGATTTGTGGGAAATAGCAATATTAGAAAGGGAGTAAGTTACCCAGTTAGTATTGATTTAAATGGAAAGCCAAGCACTGTTTATATAACAGGAGAAGAATATTCCAATTCTAGTTCTGGTGGACAATACCCTCTTATGTATAAGACTGCTGATTTACCAACAGCTGCTACAGATAAGGAACAAGGAAGAGAGTATTATGGAGAGATAGTAGATAGGAATAAACCTATAAAATATTTTGTGGAAATAAATTTAGGTGATGGAGTAAATCCAAATACAAGAAGTTATTTAAGCAATGCTGATTTTTTTGATAATATTCCAAAGGGCATGGCTTTAGATGTAAATAGTATATGCATAAAAAGAATGGGTTATTATGATGAAAGAAGTAGTGATGTTACCAAGGATTTTTGGGAGAGTAATAGAATAAAGGCTGATACCAAACATTTAGAAATAAATTTTGGTGACATAAGATATGAGAGATATACAGTTATTTATGAAACTCGTATTACTTCTACCGAAAGTGGATATTTAAATGATGCTAAATTATATTATGATGATAAAGAGTTGCCTTCAAAGCATTATTCAAAGTTATCAAAGGATGCAGGAGCATTAAATGTTTATAAATATGTTGATAAGACAAAGGTTAAAAATAATCTTAATGACCAAAAAATTAAATATGATATTAAGTTTGATTCCTATGGATACTTTTTTAAGGATACTTTAAATATTATTGATAAATTAGATCCTAGACTAAGTGATATTAAGATTACGGCTACAGATCAATTTATAACTGATTTTGATGAAAACACAAAGGAATTAGTTATTAAAAATAGTAATGGAGATATAGATGCTAAAAAGCCAGCATATATCACCATAGAAGCAAGTATGAAAAATGTAGGGCCAGGGGAAGTAGTAAAAAATATTGCATATGTAAATGGAAATCCAACTAATGAGGTTTCAACTAGAAAGAATCCTATAGTGGAAATAATCAAGGTTTCTAAAGACGATGTAGAATCAAATTTACTTGAAGGAGCAATTTTTAAACTAACAACTAAAGATGGTAAAACTGTTAAGGATGTGTACAACAAAGGAGTTAAAACGTTTACAACAAGTTCTGAAGGGTCAATAAGGTTTGAATTACCTAATGGAGATTATAAATTAGAGGAAATAAAGGCTCCTAATGGGTATAAACTTGATCAAACGCCTATTGAATTTACTGTAAATGATGAAAGTAAGATAGTTAAGGTTGTGGCTAAGGATGATCCTTTACCAACTACTTGTAACTTAGTTATAAACAAAATAAATGAAAAAGAAATTCCTATTTTAGGAGCTAAATTTAAATTATTTGAAGAAAGTAATCCAAAAAAAGTTTTAAAATTTAGTTCTCAGAAAAATAATTACGAATTAAATCAAAATGGAGTTGGGAAATTAACACCTTCAGGGAAAAATGCATCTTTTAAAATTAATAATTTACATTATGGCAATTACATATTAAAAGAGGTACAGGCTCCTAAGGGATATAAATTAAGTGATGATATTTATATAACTCTAGGTTTTGAAGAAAGTTTTTATAGAGTTGGAAAACAAGGTGAAAAAATAATTTTAAATAAAAATACAGAAACAAATACATATAATATTTCAGTTGAAAATGTTCCAAGAATAATACTACCAGAAACAGGGGGCAGTGGAACTTCTAAATTTTCATTCATTGGAATTATACTTTTAGCAGGTGTATTAAGCATAGTTAGTACTACAAAATTTGTTTTAAAAGAAAGGGAGAATTAATAGATGAAAAATAATATATTAAAAAAGTTTAGCTTTATGATGGTGTTTATTTTTGTTTTTATTACAACATCAATACCTGTATTTGCGGCTACGCCATCAATTTCTAAAGATGCTCCTATAAAGGGAAGTATCACAATATCAAAAAAAGGTGCTACATTTACTGCATATAAGTTATTAGATGCAATTAAAAGTGGAGATGCATATGAATACTCAGTAAATAGTGATTTAAAAGACTTCTTTAACAATTCTAATTATGGTTCTTATAGCCAAGAATCAATTCAAAAATTAAATGGAGAACAAGTAAAAGAATTTGCTATTAACTTACATAAATATATTCTTGAGAATAAAAAGAGTGGACAAGAACTTAAAGATGGGCAAAAGAACACTGTTGACTTAGGTTATTACCTAGTTACAGAAACTTCAAGTGATTCAGAGGAGGCGGCAGTTGCTTCAACACCTATAATAGTTTCAGTTCCTCAAGTTTCAGGAGATTCATGGAATTATGATGTAACTATTAATCCAAAGGATAACACTCCTATATTAGAAAAAAACATAGTTAAAGAGAATCAAAGAGTTAAAACTTCATCTGAGAATATTGGAGATGTTGTTAAATACGAAGTAAAAGCTTCCATACCAGTTTATCAAAAGAATGCACAGAATATAATGTACAAATTTACTGACACTATGAGCAAGGGATTAACATATGATGAGAAAACTGGCTTTAAGGTGACTTCAGGAGATAAAGTTTTTGCTAAGGATACAGATTATACTGTAGATGTAAAAAAACAAGAAGATGGAGAAACAGTTATTACAATAAACTTTGTATATGAGAATATAAAAGCTTATGCAGAGACTGGAATAACTTTAAATTACCAAGCTACATTAAATAAGGATGCAGTTATTAGTAATAAAGAAAACTTAGGAAATACTAACAACATACAATTAGACTATACAAATAACCCACATGTTAAGGATAGTTATAAAAAATTAACTGATAAGGTTACTACTTATACTTTTGGATTTGGAATTACAAAGGTTGATTCAGAGCTTAATTCTAAGCTTTTACAAGGTGCTGAGTTTTCAGTAAAAGATGCAGGTGGAAAGATTGTAGCTAAATATACATATGATGAAAAAGGACAAGTAGTTTATTTAAGTGGAAATGGGGTAACTAACTCAAAGGGAATTACAACATTCCTAGGCTTAAAAGAAGGAAAGTACTTTATTACAGAGGAAGTAGCTCCATCTGGATATAGCTTATTAAAAAATCCAGTAGAAGTGACAATTACAGCTAATAAAGATGAGTCTGGAAATTACACAGGAGCTGCAACTATAGAGATTTCTAATGGAAATAAAGCAGGACAAATAATAAATGATATTTCAGAGAAGGATGGAAATATATTATTTAATGTTCAAATAGAAAACCATGCTGGATTTTCTCTTCCATCAACAGGGGGATTAGGAAATACAGGATTTATAAAAATAGCTATTATCTTATTAAGTATAGTTTGTGTTTTAGCTATACTAGGACTTGGCTACACTAAATTTGAAAATAGCAGAAAAACTAAGAACTAAAGTTAAAAATTAAATACAGAGTATATAAATAAAAACTTCTTTTTAATTTAAATTATAAAAAGAAGTTTTTTTATGACATGAGGATTTTCGTCTTTTAGGTTAATTAAACTTTAGGAGGTGAGTTGGTGCATATCAAAATAACCTATAACTAATGAACTTTGATATAGCACTAGATTTTTTGAAAAGGCTAAAAAGAATATATTTTTCTATTTTAATTTTGATTACACTTATTGCTCTAGGATTTTTGTTATATCCTAGTTTTTCTAATTACATAAATAATAAATTTGCAGTTTCTACAATTTCTGATTATACAGAGAAGATAAATAATGTTAAGGATGAAGAAGTTGATGATTTAATAAAAAATATTAATAAATATAATTATGATTTATTTAATGGAACTGCTGAAAATCAATTGCCAGAGTACTTAAATATTCATGATGGGGATGTTTTAGGGTACATAGAAATTCCTAGTATAAATATTAAATTACCTATATACTATGGAACTTCAGTTGATATTTTAAAAAAAGGAGTTGGAGTTTTAGAGGGGACATCACTTCCTGTAGGAGGGGAAAATACTCATTCAGTTTTATCAGCTCATACTGGATTAGCCAATCAAAAGCTCTTTACTGATATAGACAAGCTAAAAGATGGAGATGTTTCTTATTTACATATTTTAAAAAAGGATCTTGCTTATAAAGTGAATCAAATAAAAGTTGTTCATCCAGATGAAATTGATGACCTAAAAATATCAGAGGCAAAGGACTATGTAACTTTACTAACTTGTTATCCTTATGGAATTAATACTGAACGTTTATTAGTAAGGGGAGAGAGAACTGATTTAAGTCCAAGTAATGTAGAGCAGGTTCAAAAGGAAATAAGCACTTTTAATCATTCAAATGAAAATTTAATACTAATAGTTATAATATTAATTTCAGTGATAATAATTATTTTCTTATTGTTTTTAATTATGAAATTTAAAGGGAAAAATAAGAGTAGATAACTATGCACTTAAGAACACAATTATTCCTTTAAGAGTATAATATATAAAAAATTAAATTGGAGAATATTATGATATCTAGAGAAAAATATGTTACCTCATCATTAGAATTACATCTTTTTTTTATGAGAGTTATGAAAGAACATGCCATATTTTTAGAGGCAGGATTAGGACCTAAAAATTCAAAAATGGCTAAGGAACTTGATAAGTGCAAGGGAAATCTTGAAAAACTTTTATTTGATGTAGTTAAACTAAGTAAGGGAAGAGTTAGACAATCCATAGTAGATTCAGGAGAAGTCTTTACTGAATATACTTTAGAGACAGAAAAGAAAACAGAGCATTATACAGGAATTAATATTAATTCTAAAATAACAACAATGGAAAAGGATTTAATGTGTGCTCCTAAAAAGGGGATTGACTCTAAAGTGGCAAGCTGTGTAAAAGATATTAACAATAAGGCTATTAAATTAATAGATGAATTAATAGATCTTAAGATGAAAATTTTAGATGATGTATTATGTTGCAAGATTTTCACAAGTAATTATCCATCACTTGTTGAACATACCATAGAAGAAGCTAAATTATATCGTTCATATATAGATGATATTGAGTGCAATAGAGATATAGATGAGGTGAATATTAGCAAGACAGAAGCTTTTTGGAATGAAATTATGATGGAACATTCACTATTTATAAGAGGTTTATTAGATCCAAGTGAGTATGAATTAATAAATACTGCTCATGAATTTGCCTTTGAGTTTAATGAATTAATTCAACAACTAAATAATGTTACCAATGTGACAATAGATAATGTTACTCATGAAATCTTAAAGGAAACAACTAGGTTAAGAGATTTTAAGGAAGAGGGTACAAAGGGAATAATGAACTGCAATATAAAATCCTTAATATTACCACTTCTTTCTGATCATGTTTTAAGAGAAGCAAATCATTATATAAGAATATTAAGATGCTATGAAAAGTAGATTTGATTTTTTATAGTAAAATTTTATGATTTAAAGAATTTAAAGTTTTTTATATATTTAAATAGAATTTTTAGAAGATGTATCAAAAGTTAATGATAAAACTTACAGTAATATTGAGCTATAGGGTTCTATAAATATTTTTGTAGGTTTTATTAAAAGATATTTTGATATATCTTCTTTTTTTTATGATAATTTACTATTAAATAAGAATGTAATGTAAATTTAAGATTATTATAATATATAAGTTTAAGATTATAGGTTATAATGTATGTAAAAAATTGCAAGTGATTTACATAAAAAAGAGTTAATATGGTTAAAGTTAGATTATATATAATTTTAATTTATATTAACTTTAGAAAATAATTTTATTTTAAATAGTTCTTTGTTTTAGAAAAATAATAGATAGAATAAATACTTATTTAAAATAGAATTTAAAAACTATTTAAGGAGGAAAATTTAAGATTTAAGTTTATTTATGAAGAAGAAGAGTTTAATAATTTTAAGTATAATAGTTTTAATATTTGTATGTATAACTCTTTATTTAACTAGAGAGCATATAATGGTTTTTTATAAATTAATTACTAATGGTGAAGTTGTAAAGAGTTATCTTGAAAGGTTTGGTCCATGGGCAGCAGTAATATTTTTTGTATTTCAAATATTACAGGTAGTTATATTCTTTATTCCAGGAGAGGTTATACAAGCTGCTGGGGGATATATATTTGGTGCCTTAGGAGGAACTTTACTTTCATTTTTCGGCATAGCAGTTGGATCTGCAATATTATTTTACATATGTCAAAAGTTTGGAAAGAAGCTAGTACAAAGGTTTGTGCCTAAGGATATGTATGATAAATTAGAAAAGATTTTAAATAGCCCTAAGTTTAAGCTTATATTGGTAATATTATTCTTTTTACCAGGGGCACCTAAAGATTCACTTATTATGGTTTGTGCCTTAAGTAACATAACAATAGGACACTTTATAATATTCTCTATGATAGGAAGAATACCAGCCTTAGTTGCATCTTCTTTTATGGGAGCAAACTTAGCAGAGGGTAATATTGTAGGAGTAATAATTATTGGTGTAATAGCCTTAATAGCTTGTGCTTTAGGGGTTATATTCAGAAAAGATGTATTTAAGTACATGGAAAAACTTTAATATTTTATTTAAATGGAGATTTATAAAAATTCATATATAAAATTTATAATTTTGTATGAGAGTTTTTAAATAACTCCATTTTTTTTATATTACTTTAAGTTAATATTATTTTAAAAAAAACATTATAAGAGTTTATTAATTACAAGTATTATTTGAAATTAAGTTTTAAAAGTATAAAAATATTTTAATGATAGGGGTTTTATATGTATTAAAGAAAAATTAAATGGTTAATATTGTAAATGAGGATATTAAAATATAATTTATTATTTAATCTTGGAGGTAATATGAATAAAGAAAAGTTAAAATCAGTATTTACAAGTAAAATAGCCATAGGAATAATTTGTTTTATTATTGGAGGAATTGCTTTAGGAAACAGCAATTCAGGAGTTAATTTAACTAAAGAAAGATATGACCAATTGTTAGAGTTTGAAAAGGTTGCTCTTCAAAAAGAGGGTGAGGCAGTTGAAACTCTTAATGAAGAATTAACTGAAGAAAATTTGGACAATAAGATAAATGAAAAAACTGAAGAAGATAAAAGACCATTAAGTATTGGAGAAACGGCTTATATAAATGATGAAAATGGAGTTAAATCAATGGCCATAACCATAGATAATGTAAAACTTACAGATGAAAGAAATCAATTTTCTGAAAAAGAAGCAGAAAAGGTTGTTGTAATAGAATATACTTACGAAAATATAGCAGACGAAGAAAACTTATATGTATTTGATAGTAATTTTAAAGTTTATGATGCTTCAGGAAATGTTTTAGAAACATACCCAGCTGGTGCTGAAAAATATCCTCAAGCTATTAGTAAGGGGAAAAAGTGTACTGCTAATATGTCATTTGCCTTAAACAATGAATCAAATAATTTAGAAATAGAATTTTATGATAATATGTTCAATGGAAAGGCTTCAGAGGTCTTTAATATAAGTGCTGAGTAGAAGTTATTTTAAGAAAAAAGTCTATTTAAAGTTTTATAGTTAGGTTAAAATATAAGCAAGGTAAGGGGGAGGGAGGTGACTGTTGTTATAAATCTATAAAAAGGTAATAATATTTATAAAATCTTAGGATGGTTAAAATGTTTGTGTTTAGGATAAAATATTAATAGCTATTGTGAATCCCATATATTGCGAAAGTGATATAGTCATAGGGTAGAACCTTGAGGGTTTTAGTGTTTAAAGAAAATCTAAGTGCGTACTTAGAAGCGAAAACCAAGCAAATATAGTAGTAATACAAGACATATCACAAACAAGATAACTTGTATATGTAGGATGCGTTGTATCCGAATTTACGCCCTCGGAGAGTTGTATCAAACGAAAGTAGATTACTATTATAGTTTTCAAAATCGGACTCGTAGAACAGGGAATTAAACAAAATTTATAGATATTTATAGATTTTTGGCAACGGTATTATGAGATATTCTGTAGAAGGTGTTTGTGAGAAGTTTAAAAGTGGAGAGAAATTAGAGTTTTTATTTTTCTGGGGACATACAAAAAATAAAAATGGGAAAGTAACTAAGGCTTGTTTTAGCCAATGGTACCTTTCTGATTTTAAGGTTAATGGAGTTTTATATAACTGTGCAGAGAAGTATATGATGGCTGAAAAGGCAAGGTTATTTAAGGATTATGAAACCTTAGAAGAAATATTATCTGTTGAAAATCAAAAAGAAATAAAAGACTTAGGAAGAAAAATTAAAAACTTCAATGAAGAGCTTTGGAATAGAGAAAAATATGAAATTGTTAAGAGAGGAAATTTAGCTAAGTTTTCTCAAAATGAAGATATTAAAGAGTTTTTATTAAGCACAGGAGATAAAATAATAGTTGAAGCAAGTCCATATGACTCTATTTGGGGAATAGGAATGGGTGCAAAGGATGAGAATATAGAATACCCTACAGCTTGGAAGGGAGAAAATCTATTAGGTTTTGCTCTTATGGAAGTAAGAGATTTGCTAAATAAAAGGAGTACTTTCATTAACTGTAGAAAATTCTTTAATAACTTTATATGAGATTATGTTAAAACTTAAAATAAAGCAAAGGATAGAATATGCTAAGTAACTTACTTAAGGAATCTTTTTCAAAGAAATTTTTAAGCTCTATAAAAATTTCAGTGTTTTCTAATATTCTTAAATTTTTTTCTTATCATCAAAATTTTTAACCAAGTATATAAAGGATACTTTTCACTAATTTTTAGGGTAATATTAAAAGTTTTTTATTACTTCAGTTATGTTGTGATTAGCTTAATATGAAGTTCTTAGAAAGTTACAAGTTAAAACTGAAAAAAACTGGTTTTATTTATGTAAAAATCAGTTTTTTGTTTTTTATTAAAAAATGTTTGATTTTTTTAAAAATTAGTATAAAATATAAAATAACTTTAATAATTTATACACAAACTTTTAAAGAATATTTATAAATTAATATTATTATATATGAAAAGTAAATACTTAAGGTAAGTTTAAAAATTTAATAGGTAATAATAAATTTTATTATAAATCAATCAGTAAACGTTTAAAGGAAAAGTTTTTTAAAAACTAAGGAGGAAAATTTATGCAAGTTTTAATTGGGGCAGGACTTTTATTAATAGTTTTAGGATTGTTTACCTTATTTAGTTATAAGGCACCACATGGAATGAAGGCTATGGGAGCATTGGCAGGAGCCGCTTGTGCAAGCTTTTTAGTTGAGGCATTCCACTCATCATTTTTTGGAAATGTTCTAAATATAGAATTTTTAAAGAAGGTTGGAGATGCTAATGGAAGCTTGGGAGGAGTGGCAGCAGCAATCCTTGTACCATTAGCTTTAGGAGTTTCACCAGTTTATTCAGTTTTAATAGGACTATCATGTTCAGGATTAGGAATATTACCAGGATTTATAGCAGGTTATTTAATGTCATTTGTGGTTAAATTCTTAGAAGAAAAATTACCAAGTGGTTTAGATTTAATTGTAATAATAGTTGTGGCTACGCCTCTTACAAGAATAATAGGTGATTTTACAGCACCAGTAGTTGATTCTACTTTATTAAAAATAGGACAGGTTTTAATAGCTTCAGCAAACTCTAATCCAATAACAATGGGAATAATACTTGGAGGAATTATAACTGTAGTTGCTACGGCACCTTTAAGTTCAATGGCCTTAACAGCTATGCTTGGACTAACAGGAGCACCAATGGCAATAGGAGCATTATCAGTTTTTGGCTCATCTTTCTTAAATTTTGTTTTATTCCAAAAAATGAAGTTTGGAAGCAAAAAAGACACAATATCAGTTGCCATAGAACCATTAACGCAGGCGGATATAATAACAGCTAACCCTATACCTATTTATGTAACTAATTTTATTGGTGGCGCTTTATGTGGGATTATAATAGTTTTAATGGGACTTACTAATATGTCTCCAGGGACAGCTACCCCTATTGCTGGTTTTGCTGTAATGTTTGCATATAACCCAGCATTTAAGGTATTAATTGCTTCTCTAGCCTGTGTAGTTGTAAGTGCAGGTAGTGGATATCTAGGGTATTTATTATTTAAAAACTACAAAATACATACAGTAGATGAGATACGTGGAAATGATTTAGAGGTAGAATAATTAAAAATATAATATTAGGGATGTATCAAAATAACTTTATATATTTTGGTGCACCCCTTTTTTAATTTAATCTTTAAATTTAGTAAAAAAATAAAATTTAAAATCTTTTTTATTAATAAAAATAACAAAAAAATTGAAAGGGTTTTTTAATTAATAGAAAAAAATTTAGTGGATTCAAATTCCATAAATGGAACTCATATTATAATTGGAATCCCAGTTATTCACGATTAAAGCCCAGTTCTGCACAAAGTATTGAATGAGATTATTTCCTCTGATATATTAAGGGTACTTATTACAAATGAATATTAAGTGAATATTTTCTGAACTGAATTTTAACTTTAGAGAGAGTTTAGGGAAAAGAAAAAATTAGAGTTTATTTAAGCTATGTTTACTCAAAAAATAATGTTCTTAAGATAACCTTAACTCTTAAGATTTACTAAAAAGTTAAATGAAAATGTTTACTTGAAGTTCAAAATAATAAGTCTTTTAAACCCTATTAAGTTTTTAAAGTTTAAAAGCAGTATAAAGTTTTTAGGATTTATGAGCTTAATAAATGAGGGGAAAATTAAAAAAAGGGGGATTTATATTATGATAAGATTTAAGAAAACAAAATTAATAGCAAGTATTGCAATGGCTTTATGTCTGTTTTCTCAACCAGTAATCAGTTTCTCAAAGGATATAACAGATAAAAATCAAAGTATTGATTCTGGAATATCAAGCTTAAGTTACAATAGAAATGAAGTTTTAGCTAGTAATGGAGATAAAATTGAAAGTTTTGTTCCAAAGGAAGGTAAAAAGACTGGTAATAAATTTATAGTTGTAGAACGTCAAAAAAGATCCCTTACAACATCACCAGTAGATATATCAATAATTGATTCTGTAAATGACCGTACATATCCAGGAGCATTACAACTTGCAGATAAAGCCTTTGTGGAAAATAGACCTACAATCTTAATGGTAAAAAGAAAGCCTATTAACATTAATATAGATTTACCAGGATTAAAGGGTGAAAATAGTATAAAGGTTGATGATCCAACCTATGGAAAAGTTTCTGGAGCAATTGATGAGTTAGTGTCTAAGTGGAATGAAAAGTATTCATCTACACATACTTTACCAGCAAGAACTCAATATTCAGAATCTATGGTTTATAGTAAATCACAAATATCAAGTGCCCTTAATGTTAATGCTAAAGTCCTTGAAAACTCACTTGGAGTAGACTTTAATGCAGTAGCAAACAATGAGAAAAAAGTTATGATTTTAGCATATAAACAAATATTCTATACAGTAAGTGCAGACTTACCTAAGAATCCATCAGATCTTTTTGATGACAGTGTTACATTTAATGATTTAAAACAAAAGGGAGTAAGTAATGAAGCACCTCCACTTATGGTTTCAAATGTAGCTTATGGAAGAACAATATATGTTAAGTTAGAAACTACTTCTAGCAGTAAAGATGTACAAGCTGCTTTCAAAGCTCTTATAAAGAACACTGATATAAAAAATAGTCAACAATATAAAGATATTTATGAAAATAGTTCCTTCACAGCAGTAGTTTTAGGAGGAGATGCACAAGAACATAACAAAATTGTAACTAAAGACTTTGATGAAATAAGAAAAGTAATTAAAGACAATGCAACTTTTAGCACAAAAAACCCAGCATATCCAATATCTTATACTAGTGTTTTCTTAAAAGATAACTCAGTTGCTGCTGTTCACAATAAAACAGATTATATAGAAACAACTTCTACAGAGTATTCTAAGGGAAAAATAAACTTAGATCATAGTGGAGCCTATGTTGCACAGTTTGAAGTAGCCTGGGATGAAGTTTCATATGATAAAGAAGGAAATGAAGTTTTAACTCATAAAACATGGGATGGAAATTATAAAGATAAAACAGCTCACTATTCAACAGTAATACCTCTTGAAGCCAATGCAAGAAATATAAGAATAAAGGCAAGAGAGTGTACAGGCCTTGCTTGGGAATGGTGGAGAGATGTTATAAGTGAATATGATGTTCCATTAACAAACAATATAAATGTTTCAATATGGGGAACAACTTTATATCCTGGATCTAGTATTACTTACAATTAAACTAAAGTAAAAAACTGATTTTAGCTAGGCTAAAATCAGTTTTTTATTTCATATTTTAGAGTTATAATAAAGTAAATATTAGATTTGTTTTGGACATCACTATACAATAAATTTGGTTTACATGTATTAGATTCATATGAATTAAAAAAGTGTTTATGAAGCCGAGTTTAATAAAATTTTTATTGGAGGAATTAAAATGAAATTAGCTGAGGCATTGATTTTAAGAGCAGATTTACAAAAAGAATTAATGAGTTTAAAAAATAGAATAAATCAAAACTTACTAGTTCAAGAAGGTGAGAAACCCTCTGAGAACCCATATACACTATATGATGAGATACTGTTAAAAGTAAGTGAATTAGAGGGGTTAATTCTAAAGATTAATAAAACTAATAGTAATTACATAACTAGTAATAATGAAAGTATTTCTGATTTGATTGTAAAAAGAGATATGCTTGGAAAGAAGATAAGCATATTAAAAGAAATAGCTGAAGAAGCTACAGTAAAAGTAAATAGATACTCTCAAACTGAAATAAAAATATTTTCTGCAATGAAGGTAGATCAATTACAGAGAGAGATAAATAAATATTCTAAGGAATATAGAGAACTAGACACTAAGTTACAAGGTTTAAACTGGACAATAGATTTAATGGAATAAAAGTATCTAAATTATAAAGTTAATTATGCCTAGTTTAAACTAGACAATAGATTAATTAAATAGAGGTTTAAATGTTGGTAGCTTTTATTAAGGAGGTCATAAATCCTAACCTGGGGAAAAAGGTGATTATACATGTATCTAGGAGCAGATACTTATTTTATAATTTATGCTCAAACAAGTTACATGGGTACTATTTAAGAATTACAATTTACAACCATATGACTATTAATAATAAGCGAGGATGGGGTAAGGGGATACAATTTAAAGAAGATAGAGTTATGATTCATTAAGGAAATTATAGCTCTATTTTTTTACTTTAAATTACAAAGTTATTTTAATTAAAGTAAATAAAGCTAATTAAAGTTAATACATATCTTTTTATATAATTCTATTCTAAAAATTTAATTTTAACTTATTTTAGCTTACTAATAATTTCTAAAATTAAATGTAGAAAAATACTTTTTAAAGAATTTTCTTCTTTAGTTATAGCAAATACTTAATAAGTAAAAATTTTAGTAATCGTTTAATGGGCTATACTTCTACATAAACTCTTCAAAAACAATTAATTATAAAGTTTCTTCAAAATTATTTTCCAATAAAATCAAAAAAATATAAATTATAATAAATTATTAAGGATAATAATAAATAAAAAACTAAATTTCAATATAATTCACAGAAAATCAAGTTTAACCCCTAATAAATAATAAAGAGTAAACTTTAACTAAAAAACTTAAAGAAATAAAAGAGGTGGTTGCATTTGATTATTAATAAGTTAATTTATTTAGAAAATAATGATAAAATATTAAAAAATAACAATATTTTTATGTGATTTATTAATAAATAGAGCTTTTTATAAATATTATGCATAATACTTAATGTTAAAAATATTTTAACTAAGGATGATTTAGTAAAATAATTTAGTAAAATTATAGTTTTTTTACTAAATATTCAAATTTTGTACATTAACATTTCTACAAAAAATGATATTATAATGTCAGAAAACGTTTCCTAAGGAAACTTTATACTTAAAATATGAAATATGAGGGGGATTTTTAAGATGAGTGAGAGAAAAAGGTCGCTTAGTTCAGGGGCTTTAATGCTTATGACATTTACGGCGGTATTTTCATTCGGAAACATAATTGATAGTAGTGTAAATATTGGACTAGCTACAATACCATCATACATATTTGGTACAGTATTTTACTTTTTACCATTTGCTTTGATGATCGGTGAGTTTGCTTCAGCTAGTTCAGATTCTGAATCAGGTATAAATAGTTGGATAAAGAAATCTTTAGGAGCAAGATGGGCTTTCTTAGGATCATGGTCTTATTTCTTTGTTAACTTGTTCTTCTTTACTTCATTATTACCTAAAATATTAATTTATGCATCTTATACCTTTGTTGGTAGAAACGTATTTGATGGAAAAACAGTATTAATTTCTGTTATATCAATAGTATTATTCTGGGCAGTAACTATAATTTCTACTAAGGGTGTATCTTGGATTTCAAAAATAACAAGTATATCTGGTGTAGCTAGAATAATTTTAGGTTTAGGATTCATAGTATTATCTTTCGGAGTTATTTTATTCTTAGGAAAAGCTCCAGCTCAAGAATTCACAGCAGAAACTATTATGCCTAAGTTTAACTGGTCATATTTCATGGTTTTAGCTTGGATTTTACAAGCAGTAGGTGGTGCTGAAAGTATAGGTGTATATATTAAAGACGTAAAGGGTGGAAATAAAACATTCATAAGAACAATGGTAATTTCAACTGCTATAGTTGGTGGTCTATATGCACTTGGAGCTGTTTCAGTAGGTTTAGTTGTACCTTCAGAAGTATTACAAGGTAATTTCTCAAATGGTTTATTTGATGCCTTTGCAATATTAGGTGCAAACTATGGAGTAGGTAACATAATAACTAACATAGTTGGATTCATAATGATGCTTGCTTCTTTAGGTTCATTAGTTTTATGGACTGCAGCACCTGTTAAAGTATTATTCTCTGAAATTCCTGAAGGAATCTTTGGTAAATGGATTGCTAAAACAGATAAAAAAGGAACTCCTGTAAATGCTTTATATGTACAAGCTGTAATAGTAACAGTATTACTATTAGTACCAGCTTTAGGAATAGGTTCAGTTGATAGCTTACTTGAAATGTTAATAAACATGACTGCTTCAACTTCATTAATTCCAGTATTATTCTTCTTAGTTGGATACATTGTATTAAGAGCTAAGAAAGACCATATGGAAAGATCATTTAAAGTTGGATCTAAAAACTTTGGAATAGCAATTGGAGTATTATTACTTGCTTTATTCGTATTCGTATTTGTAATATCTTCAATTCCAGCTCCTCAAGACTTTGTAGCTTACTTTAATGGAACATTAGCAGAAGGATCAACAAATCCTGTATTCGTACTTTTATACAATGTATTAGGATTAATATTCTTCTTAGGTTTTGCTGAAATCTGTTGGAGAAAATATGAAAAGAAAGTTGGAAAAGCTGTAGCTAATGAATGGGATCAAGAAGAGGTTTCAGAAATAGCTTAATTAAAGTAATGACAAAATTATAAAAGATATCAATTAAGGAATAAGCTATAAAAATATAGCTTATTCCTATAACTATAAATTTATTTAGAAATACACAATTTACTTTATAGATTAATAAGAGAAAAAAATGATTAACTTGGTAAGATGGAGGGATTATTTTGAAAAATTATGGACCAATAAGTTCTAAAGTAACAAAAATGCTTCATGGAGCAGATTACAACCCAGAGCAATGGATTGATATGCCTAACATATGGGGAGAAGATGTTAGATTAATGAAGCTTTCTCATACAAATGTTGTAGCTGTAGGCATATTTTCATGGACAATGTTAGAGCCAGAGGAAGGTAAGTTTAACTTTGAATGGTTAGATGAAATCATGGATTTAATGCACAAGAATGGAAACTATGTAATACTTGCTACACCAAGTGGGGCTAAACCAATATGGATGGCTCATAAGTATCCAGAAACTTTAAGAGTTGCTCCAAATAGAGTAAGAAACTTATATGGAGAGCGTCATAACCACTGCTATACATCTCCTATATATAGAGAAAAAATTGCTATAATAGATAGATTATTAGCTGAAAGATATAAAGACCATCCTGCTTTAATCTTATGGCATATTTCAAATGAATTTGAAGGTCAATGTTACTGTCCTTTATGTGAACAAGCTTTTAGAGATTTCTTAAGAGAGAAATATGATAATGACATAAATAAATTAAATAAAGCTTGGTGGACTAAGTTCTGGAGCCATACATACGCTTCTTTTGATGAAATAGAGGCACCAGCTCCTCATGGAGAACCAGCTCTTCATGGATTAAACTTAGATTGGATGAGATTTGTTACTCACCAAACTTTAGATTACTACAAGCATGAAAGAAGCATATTAAAGGAAATCACACCAGATATTCCTGTAACTACTAACTTCCATGACTATATTTCATTATTCAGAGGAATAGATTACTGGAAATTTGCTCCTTACTTAGATGTTGTATCATGGGATAACTATCCTTACTGGCATGGTGAAAGAACAGATGACCACGAAGGAAGTAGAATTGGATTTGTTCATGACTTAAATAGAGCAATTTTAAATGGTAAGCCATTTATGATGATGGAAAGTTCACCAAGTTCAACAAACTGGCAACCAGTTGCAAAACTTAGACGTCCAGGAATGCATGTTTTATCTTCTCTTCAAGCTGTAGCTCATGGTTCAGATACAGTTCAATATTTCCAATGGAGAAAAAGTAGAGGATCATCAGAAAAGTTCCATGGAGCTGTTGTTGATCACTGTGGACATGAAAATACAAGAGTATTTAGAGATGTAACTAAGGTTGGAGAAATTCTATCAAAACTTGATGACGTAATAGGAACTTCTGTAGAGCCACAAGTAGCTGTTATTTACGATTGGGAAAATTACTGGGCAATAAATGATGCTCAAGGTCCTAGAATAGAGCAAAAGGATTACTTTGAAACTTGTCAAAAGCACTATAAAGCTTTCTGGGATATGTCAATTCCAACAGATGTTATAAACATGGATTGTGATTTCTCAAAATATAAGGTGGTTGTAGCACCAATGCTTTATATGGTAAGACCAGGTGTTGGAGAAAGATTAGAGGAATTCGTTAAAAATGGAGGAACTTTAGTAACAACTTACTGGAGTGGTATTGTTGATGAGAATGACCTTTGCTTCTTAGGAGGATTCCCTGGCCCATTAAAGAAAGTTACAGGAATCTGGGCAGAGGAATTAGATGCACTTTATGATGAAGATGTAAACTATGTTTCTATTGAAGAGGGAAATAGTTTAGGAATGAAAGGTGAATATGAAGCTAGAATATTCTGTGACTTAATTCACTCAGAAGGAGCTGAAGTTCTTGCAACATACAAAACAGACTTCTACAAAGGAATGCCAGCTTTAACTTGTAACAACTTTGGAGAGGGACAAGCTTACTATATAGCATTTAGAAATAATGATGAGTTCTTATCAGATTTCTACTCAAGCTTAGCTAAGAAGTTAACTTTAAAGAGAGCTATAGAAATTGACTTACCAAAGGGAATTAATGCTCAAGTTCGTATGGATGAAAAGAATGAGTTTGTATTCTTTATGAACTTCTCATCAGAGGAAAAAACAATAGATATTAAAGATCTTGATTTAACAGATATGGTAACTGGTGAAAAGGTAACTAAGGAAATGGAAATAGAACCTTATGGAGTTAGAATAGTTAGAAGAAAATAAAATAGATATTAACGTATAAATAAGATTTATAGTTAGTTTAATAGATTAAAAAGAAAAAAAGTAATGCTGAATACTTTTAGTCAAAATTGAATTTTTTATATGAGACAGGTAAGTGAAAACTTACCTGTTTTTATTTTAGATTAATTAAAAAATAAAATATTATTCACTAATTATTCATTAAATATTCATTAGTTGTCTATTACTTATATATTACTTTTTTAGGGTTTTATTAAACTATTTAATCAAAATATGTAAATTTTAGGAGAGATATTAAGGGCTTTATTTAAAAATAAGCCTTAGATATGAATAAAAATAATACTTATTATGCAATATTTTACAGAAAAGGTATTTGAAAACGTTTTTAAAAAGGTGTATAAAGGAGGTGTAAGGAAGATTATTATAAAAATAAGAGTTAAAAGGAGGAAGAGCTATTATGAGAGATGACAGAGCATTAAACGTTACTTCTGAAATTGGAAGATTAAAAACAGTTCTATTACATAGGCCTGGAGAAGAAATTGAAAACTTAACACCAGCTCTACTAGATAGGTTATTATTTGATGATATTCCATACTTGAAAGTTGCAAGAGAAGAACATGACGCTTTTGCAAAAACTTTAAGGGATAACGGAGTAGAAGTTCTTTATTTAGAAGTTCTTGCTGCTGAAACTATGGATACTGATAATAATCTTAAAGATAAATTTATAAGTGAATTTATCGATGAAGCTGGGGTTCAAAGTGAAGGATTAAAAGAAGCATTAATAAAATATTTTAATTCATTTAGTACTAATAAAGAAATGATTGATAAGATGATGGCTGGGGTAAGAAAGGAAGAACTTAAGGATTACCACAGAGAATCATTATATGACCAAGTAAATGATGTATATCCATTTGTATGTGATCCAATGCCAAATCTTTATTTTACAAGAGATCCATTTGCAACAATTGGACATGGTATTACATTAAACCATATGAGAACAGATACAAGAAATAGAGAAACAATATTTGCAAAATATATATTTAGACATCATCCAAGATTTAAGGGAAAAGATATTCCATTCTGGTTCAACAGAGATGAAAATACTTCTCTTGAAGGTGGAGATGAATTGATACTTTCAAAAGAAATTTTAGCAGTTGGTATATCACAAAGAACTGATTCTGCATCAGTTGAAAAATTAGCTAAAAAATTACTTTATTATAAAGATACAACTTTTAAAACTATATTAGCATTTAAAATACCAGTATCAAGAGCATTTATGCATTTAGATACAGTATTTACTCAAGTAGATTATGATAAATTTACAGTTCACCCTGGTATAGTAGGACCTTTAGAAGTTTATGCCATAACTAAAGATCCAGAAAATGATGGTCACCTAATTGCAGTTGAAGAATGCGATACTTTAGAAAATATACTAAAGAAATACTTAAAGAGAGATATTGAGTTAATAAAATGTGGTGGAGGAGATGAAATAATAGCTGCTAGAGAACAATGGAATGATGGTTCAAATACACTTGCTATTGCTCCTGGAGAGGTTGTAGTTTACTCAAGAAACTATGTAACTAATGAAATATTAGAAAAAGAAGGAATCAAATTACACGTTATACCTTCATCTGAATTATCAAGGGGTAGAGGGGGCCCTAGATGTATGTCAATGCCTCTAATAAGAGAAGATTTATAAAATAACATTTAACTAGTAATTTACTATTAGAAATTTAAAAAAAAGTTAATATTCTCATACCTACAAAAGAATGTATATAAGAATACTTAATATTAGGAGGAATTAAACATGGCAGTTAACTTAAAAGGAAGAAGCTTTTTAACATTAAAAGACTTTACACCAGTAGAAATAAGGTATTTATTAGATCTTTCTCATGATTTAAAAGCTAAAAAGAGAGCTGGAATATTAGGAGATAGCTTAAAAGGTAAAAATGTAGTTTTACTATTTGAAAAAACTTCAACTAGAACAAGATGTGCTTTTGAATGTGGAGCTGCTGAAGAAGGTGCTCATGTAACATTCTTAACTAACTCACAAATGGGTAAAAAAGAATCAATAGAAGATACTGCTAAGGTTCTTGGAAGAATGTATGATGGTATTGAATTTAGAGGATTCAAACAATCAACTGTTGAAGAATTAGCTAAACATGCAGGTGTTCCAGTATGGAATGGATTAACTGACGCTGACCATCCAACTCAAATATTAGCAGACTTCTTAACAATAGAAGAACATGCACATAAACCATTAAGTGAAATCAAATTAGTATTTACTGGTGATACAAGAAATAACATGAGTTATGCATTAATGTATGGTGCAGCTAAAATGGGAATGCACTTTGTAGCTCTTGGACCAGATAGCTTAAAACCAGATGAAGATATTCTTAAAGAAATGCAAGAATACTCAAAAGAAACTGGTGCAACTATAGAATTTAGTTCAAATGTTGATGAAGCAGTTAAGGGTGCAGATGTTATCTACACTGATATCTGGGTATCAATGGGTGAAGATGAAAGTTTATATCCAGAAAGAGTTAAATTATTAACTCCATACAAAGTTACTAGAGAAATGATGAATAAAACAGGAAATAAGAATACTTTATTCATGCACTGCCTACCATCTTTCCATGATGAAGATACAGAAGTATGTAAAGATATGATGGATAGATTAGGTCTTGATATAAGAGAAGTTGAAGATGAAGTATTTAGAAGTAAAAATTCAGTTGTATTTGATGAAGCTGAAAACAGAATGCATACAATCAAAGCAGTAATGGTAGCAACTGCTGGAAGATAAGAATTCTATTAAGGGCTGTATTTATAATATCATCTAAGGAAGAATTAGCATTTAAAGTATTTTTTAATAACTGAATTTTCCTTTCATTGTATTATAAATGCTGCCTTTTTTTAATAAGAAGAAAGTGGGTGAGATTTATATGGCAGAGCAACATAAAGAGCCTCAAAAATTAGGATTTGCTCAATTAGCAGCCTTAATAGTTGGATCTATGATTGGTGGAGGAGCATTCAACCTTCCATCAGATATGGCAAGGGGAGCAGGTACTGGAGCGGTTATAATAGGATGGATTATAACAGGTATTGGTATGATAGCTTTAGCATTTGTTTATCAATCTTTAGCTAACAGAAAACCTGAATTAACTGGTGGTGTTTATAGCTATGCGAAAGCTGGGTTTGGAGAATACATAGGATTTAATTCAGCTTGGGGATATTGGTTAAGTGCATGGATAGGAAATGTATCATATGCAGTACTTTTGTTTGGTGCTATAGGTTATTTCTTGCCTGTATTTGGAGTTGGTAATAATGTAGCATCTGTTATTGGTGCATCAATATTAGTTTGGGCATTTACATTATTAATATTAAATGGTGTAAGTGGAGCGGCACTTATAAATCTTATAACTACTATAGCTAAGTTGGTTCCAATATTTTTATTTATAGTAATTCTAATGTTCTTATTTAATTTTGATAAGTTTACATTTGAATTTTGGGGTACAAGTGATTTAGGAGGAATTGTAACACAGGTAAAAAGCACAATGTTAGTAACTTTATGGACATTTATAGGTATTGAAGGTGCTGTAGTTGTTTCTGGAAGAGCTAAGAAACAAAGTGATGTAGGTAAGGCAACAGTACTTGGTCTTATAGGAACACTAATAGTATATATGCTAATAACATTAATGTCTCTTGGAGTTATGGACAGAGTTAAACTTTCAGGTCTTGAAAATCCATCAATGGCATATGTTCTTGAATTTGCAGTTGGCAAATGGGGAGCAGTTCTTATAAATTTAGGATTGATAATTTCATTATTCGGATCACTTCTTGGATGGGAATTACTTGCAGCAGAAATTCCTTATGTAGCAGCAATGGATGGGGTATTACCTAAAGTCTTTGCTAAGTTAAATAAAAAAGGGGCTCCAATAGGTTCATTACTAATAACAAACTTATTAGTACAAGCATTTTTAATATTAACTTTAGTGGAAAGTAGTACTTATCAAGCTCTATATTCAGTAGCTGGCACAGCTATATTAGTTCCATATCTTTTAAGTGCTATGTATGGATTTAAATTAGCACTAACAGGTGAAACATACGATAAAAATCCTAAAGGTAGAACTAAAGATAAAATTTTTGGTGGAATAGCAACCGTTTACGCTATATGGCTATGCTATGCAGCAGGACTTAAATATTTATTATTATGTTTCATATTATATGCAGTAGGAATTATATTCTTCTACATTGGTAAGAAACAGAATAATAAAGATGCAGAAGTATTTGTAGGAAAAGAAAAAATACTAGCAATAATTGTTTTAGTTATAGCAATTATATCAATAGTAATGTTATTTAACGGAACAATAACTATTTAGATTAAAAATAAAATGGAAACTTAAAGATTAAAGTTAGAAAGATGAAGGAGGAAATGACTTATGAAAATTGTTTTAGCATTAGGTGGAAATGCCTTACAAAAGGACTCAAAGGATAAAAGTGCAGAAGGTCAATTAGAGGCATGTAGACAAACAGCTGTTTCAGTAGCTGATTTAATAGAAGATGGACATAAAGTATCAATAGTTCATGGAAATGGTCCTCAAGTTGGACAAATATTAGCAAGTATTGAATTAGCTCATCAAGTTGATAATGGAAATCCATTATTCCCATTTGATGTAGTAGATGCTTTTTCAGAAGGTTATATCGGTTATCATCTTCAAAACACAATTAGAGAGGAACTATTAAAAAGAGGTATTGAAAAATCAGTAGATACAATTGCAACTCAAGTAATAGTTGACAAAAATGATCCTGGTTTTAAAAATCCAACTAAACCAATAGGTTCTTTCTATACAAAAGAGGAAGCAGAAAAGTTAGAAAAAGATAAAGGATATACTATGAAAGAAGATGCTGGTAGAGGATACAGAAGAGTAGTAGCTTCACCAAAGCCAGTAGATATAGTAGAAAAAGAAGCTATAAAAAATATGGTATATAGTGGCTTTGTTGTAATCGCTTGCGGAGGCGGTGGAATCCCTGTAGTAGAGGATGGAGATAGACTAGAAGGAGTTCCAGCAGTTATAGATAAGGACTTTGCTGCTGAAAAATTAGCTGAAATATTAGATGCAGATGCATTATTAATCTTAACAGCAGTTGATAGAGTTTGTGTAAACTTCAATAAGCCAGATCAAAAGGCTTTAAAAGAAATCAATTTAGAAGAAGTAGATAAATATATAGAAGAAGGTCAATTTGCACCAGGAAGTATGCTTCCAAAGGTTGAAGCTTGTAAGAAGTTTGTATTAAGCGGAGATAAAAAAGTAGCTATAATTTCATCTTTAACTAATGCTAAAGCTGCTTTAAGAGGAGAATCAGGAACAAAAATAGTTAAATAAAATTGCCCATATATATTAATTTCATTGTTTATATAGAATACATACAGGGTTAAAGGGTAGCAAAGGAGATATTATGAGTAATTTAGAGAAATCTTTAAGACATGAAGTAATATTAGATATAATAGAGAGCAAATGTATCTATAAACAAGAAGAATTAATAATTGAGTTAAAAGAATGCGGAATAAATGTAACTCAAGCCACTTTATCAAGAGATCTTCATGAGATGAATATAATTAGAAAAAGTTTTGAAAATCATGAGCATAGATATATTGTTACAAAGGAAGATAAGTTTATAAAAAAGTTTAAAAGTATATTCAAGAGTTCTGTAAGAAGCGTATCTATGCAAGAATATTTCATATCAGTTAATACCTTAGATGGTATGGCTAGTTTGATTGGAGAGTTTATAGATAGGCTTGGTGATGGAAGAATAGCTGGAACAGTAGCTAAAAAAAATCATATTCTAGTTTTGTGCAGAAGTGTTAATGCTACTAAGCAGATATTCAAAGAGTTAGATTCCTTAAGAGTTTAATTAAAAGAAATTAACTCTACAAAGAGTTAAGAATAAATACTAATAGCTTAAATGTTGCATTGTATAATTAATCATTATACAAAAAAATCCATAGACTAAAATATTTTATATTTTTTTACACTTTAACAGTAGTAAGGAATACAAAGATATTTTGGTTTATAAAAGGTCTTAAACAATTACCTAAAAAATACCTTTTAATATTACGGTGAAGAGTGTAATTTACTGAGTTGCCAATAAAGTACATTGAATCACCGTAATATTTTTTTGTGCGATTAACTGGAATAATAATACATTTAATTTAAGTTATTAATGTATTAAAAAAGTAACTATAAAAAATAATAGGATTATTTAGAAATGAAATATAAAAAATTACAAATTTTATGTTATACTTAAAAAGTTACTAAATTAACAACAAATGGTGAATGATTTTTAAATGTGTAAGGTTATTTTAAATTATGTATATAAGAAAACTTCAGCTTAAATAAGCAAAGTTTTATTTATATAAATATTGTTTAAGATAGAGGAGGCATTTAAACATGAAGAAAAACTTAAAAAGGGGAGAGCTAACGAAACTAAAGTTAGTTGAAAGATGGTCAGCTACCTTTACTTTAGCAGCATTTATTTTATTTAATAGCTCGTTTAAAGTATTTGCAGCTGATAAAAAAATAGAGAATAGTAATAATGGACAGATTACTAGAGAGATTAATGCTGATCAGATTTCTAAAACAGAATTAAATAATGAGGTAGCTACAGACAATAATAGACCATTAGGCCCTAGTATTGCTCCATCAAGAGCAAGAAACAACAAGATCTATACATTCGATGAACTTAACAGAATGAATTATAGTGATCTAGTTGAATTAATAAAAACAATAAGTTATGAAAACGTACCAGACTTATTTAATTTTAATGATGGTTCATATACTTTCTTTAGTAATAGAGATCGTGTACAAGCTATAATATATGGTCTAGAGGATAGTGGAAGAACTTATACAGCAGATGATGATAAGGGAATTCCAACTTTAGTTGAGTTTTTAAGAGCTGGATTTTATTTAGGATTTTACAATAAACAATTATCATACCTAAATACACCACAGTTAAAAAATGAGTGTTTACCAGCTATGAAAGCGATTCAATATAATAGTAATTTTAGATTAGGAACAAAGGCGCAAGATGGAGTTGTTGAGGCTTTAGGAAGACTTATAGGTAATGCTTCAGCAGATCCAGAAGTTATTAATAATTGCATATATGTCTTAAGTGATTTTAAAGATAATATAGATAAGTATGGTTCGAACTATAGCAAGGGAAATGCAGTATTCAACCTTATGAAAGGTATTGATTATTACACTAATTCAGTAATATACAATACTACGGGATATGATGCTAAAAACACTGAGTTCTATGATAGAATAGATCCATATATGGAAAGATTAGAAAGTTTATGTACAATAGGTGATAAGTTAAATAATGATAATGCTTGGCTTGTAAATAATGCCTTATATTACACAGGTAGAATGGGTAAGTTTAGAGAAGACCCATCAATATCTCAAAGAGCTTTAGAAAGAGCTATGAAGGAGTATCCTTATTTATCATATCAATATATTGAAGCTGCCAATGATTTAGATTTAAATTTTGGTGGCAAAAATTCATCAGGAAATGATATAGATTTCAATAAGATAAAAGCAGATGCAAGGGAAAAATATCTTCCAAAAACATATACTTTTGATGATGGTAAATTTGTAGTAAAAGCTGGTGATAAAGTAACAGAAGAGAAGATAAAAAGATTATACTGGGCTTCAAAGGAAGTTAAGGCTCAATTCATGAGAGTAGTTCAAAATGATAAGGCTTTAGAAGAGGGAAATCCAGATGATATTTTAACTGTTGTTATTTATAACTCACCAGAAGAGTATAAGTTAAATCGTATAATAAATGGATTTAGTACTGATAATGGTGGTATATATATTGAAAACATAGGAACTTTCTTTACTTATGAAAGAACACCAGAGGAAAGTATATATACATTAGAAGAATTATTCCGTCATGAATTTACTCACTATCTTCAAGGTAGATATGTAGTTCCTGGAATGTGGGGACAAGGAGAATTCTATCAAGAGGGAGTTTTAACTTGGTATGAAGAAGGAACAGCAGAGTTCTTTGCAGGTTCAACTAGAACTGATGGAATAAAACCAAGAAAATCAGTTACACAAGGGTTAGCTTACGATAGAAATAATAGAATGTCTTTATATGGTGTATTACATGCTAAATATGGCTCATGGGATTTCTATAATTATGGATTTGCTCTATCAAACTACATGTACAACAATAACATGGGAATGTTTAATAAGATGACAAATTACATAAAGAATAATGATGTATCTGGTTATAAAGATTATATTGCATCAATGAGTAGTGATTACGGATTAAATGATAGATATCAAGACTATATGGATTCTTTATTAAACAATATTGACAACTTAGATGTTCCTTTAGTTTCAGATGAGTATGTAAATGGACATGAAGCTAAGGATATAAATGAAATAACTAAGGACATAAAAGAAGTTTCAAATATAAAAGATCTTTCTAGTAATGTTGAAAAGTCTCAATTCTTTACTACTTACGATATGAGAGGAACATATGTAGGGGGAAGAAGTCAAGGGGAAGAAAATGACTGGAAAGATATGAACTCTAAGTTAAATGATATATTAAAAGAATTATCTAAAAAGAGCTGGAATGGTTATAAAACAGTTACTGCATACTTTGTAAATCATAAAGTAGATGGAAATGGTAACTATGTTTATGATGTTGTATTCCATGGAATGAATACAGATACAAATACGGATGTTCATGTTAATAAAGAGCCTAAGGCTGTTATAAAATCTGATTCTTCAGTAATAGTTGAAGAAGAAATAAACTTTGATGGAACAGAGTCAAATGATGAAGATGGTGAAATCAAAGCTTATGAATGGGACTTTGGAGATGGAGAAAAATCTAATGAGGCTAAAGCCACTCATAAGTATAATAAAACTGGAGAATATGAAGTAAAATTAACAGTTACAGATAATAACGGTGGAATAAATACTGAAAGTAAAAAGATAAAAGTAGTAGAAGATAAACCTGTTGAAGTTATAAATGAAAGCGAGCCAAACAATGATTTTGAAAAGGCTAACCAAATAGCTAAATCTAATATGTTAGTTAAGGGTACTTTATCAGAAGAGGATTATTCAGATAAATATTATTTTGATGTAGCTAAAAAAGGCAATGTTAAAATCACTCTTAATAATTTAAATTCAGTAGGAATAACTTGGACACTTTATAAAGAGGGAGACCTAAACAATTATGTTTTATATGCAACTGGAAATGATGGAACAGAATTAAAGGGTGAAAAGACTTTAGAGCCTGGAAGATACTACTTAAGTGTATATACTTATGATAATCAATCAGGAGCTTACACAGTAAATGTAAAAGGAAACATTAAAAATGAAGTTAAAGAAACAGAAAAGGATGCTATAAAAGAAGTTGAAAATAACAATGATTTTGATAAAGCTATGAAGGTAGACAGTAATAGCAAAATAGTTGGAACATTAAGCAATGATGATCTTAAGGATATTTATAGCATAGATATACAAAATCCAAGTGACTTAAACATAGTAGTTGAAAACTTAGATAATATAAAAATGAACTGGTTATTATATTCAGCTGATGATTTAAGTAAATATGTGGATTACGCTAATGCAGATGGAAATAAATTAAGTAACACTTGTAAGTTAAATCCAGGTAAATATTACTTATGTGTTTACCAATTTGAAAACTCAGGTACTGGAAATTACACAGTGAATTTACAAAACAAATAAAACAATGGTTAAAATAGTATAAATAGAGGCTGTATCAAAGCTCAAATATAGGATTTATAAACAATACTTTTATAATTTCTATGTTTTAAGAGGGATGATACAGCCTTAAATTTTCTTTAAAATAAGTTTTATGTATTTTTATGAAGACTAATTAGTAGCTTCTTCTAAAACAGATGTACAATGAGGACATCTAGTAGCTTTTATGTCTATTTTAGTACAGCAATAAGGACATTTTTTTTCTTTAGGTTCAGATTTAATATTATCATTTTTGTTAGTGAAGTTTTTAAGCTTGTTTATTTGTTTTATTGCTATAAATATAGAAAATGCTATTATTAAGAAGTTAATTAAGTTATTTAAAAATAGTCCGTAATTTATAGTAGCAGCACCAGCAGCTTGAGCTTCTTGTAATGAGTTAAATTGTTGTCCACTTAGGTTTATATATAAGTTAGAGAAGTCAACTTTTCCAACTAAGCTACCAACTACAGGCATTATAATATCATTTACTAATGAAGTTACAATTTTTCCGAAAGCGCCACCTATAATAACACCAATAGCTAGGTCTATTACATTTCCTTTCATGGCAAACTCTTTAAATTCTTTCCACATATTTTTTTCCTCCTTTTAAATTTTAATATAAGTTTATAAGAACTAATTTAATACAAATTATTCATTAATATTCAATATCTAAAAATAAAAATTTTTATTAAAATAATAAACAAATTGTAACAGATATTGGTATAGAAAGTCAATTTTTAATAATTTATGTTAACTTAGTTTAAAGAGTGATTATAGAAAGTATTAAATATAGATTTTATATTGTGTAATAATAAAAAATCTATGCATAAGAGATTTTATTTTAAGAGATTTAATGAATTTTTAAAAATAAATTCAAAAAGGTATTGATTTTTAATATGAATTATATTAAAATTTAATAAAAATTGCTAGTTTTCAGATAGAATTACTAGGATATAAATGCATTGAAAAAGTAAAGTAGCATTTTGGAAAATCACAGAGAGGAAAATGATGGTGAGAGTTTTCTATTTAGAAGAAATGTGAAGTGCACTTTGGAGCAGAAATCCGAAATTTTTAGTAGGGTTCTCCGGGATCACCCGTTATAGTGATTAGGCATGTTAGTGCTAAATTTTGAGTGCAGGTATATCTTTTATATCTGAATTAGAGTGGAACCGCGAGTTACCTCGTCTCTATAGATTTTTATAGAGACGAGGTTTTTTTATTTTAAATTTGCTTTATATAGTTGTTTTAATACAAATATATCCTATTATATTATTTGAAAATTAATCAATTTAAAAAAATATAGTTTATTTAAATTTTAATTAGGGGGCTAATAAAATGAATTCAGTAAAATATTTTAATTCCATAGCTAAAGAATGGAATAAAATGAGAGTAGACTATTTTAAGGATGAATTAAGAGAAATGGCAATAAAGTCTGTGGATATTAGTAATAAAGTTATTGCTGATTTAGGAGCAGGTACAGGTTTTATAAGTCTTGGTATTGCAAAGAAAGCTAATATAGTTTTTTCTTTGGATTCATCTAAGAACATGCTAAAAGAATTATATAGTTCTGCCAAGGAAAATGAGATAAATAATATTTATCCCATAAAAGGAGAACTTGAGAATCTTCCACTCTTTGATGATTCCATAGATTTAATTTTTATGAATATGGCATTACACCATGTAGCTAATCCTGATAAAGCTATTAAGGAGATGAATAGAGTATTAAAGCCTAATGGCAAAGTGGTCATAACTGATGTGTTAGAACACAAGGGAGAGTGGGCTAGGGAGGAAATGTTTGATACTTGGTTAGGGTTTAACTATGATCAATTAATAAATTGGTTTGAAAAAGCGGGATTTAAGAATATAAGTATAAAAAATACGGGATTAGTTGCTCGTGGAGAATCATCCTTTGGGGAAGTGATAGAACCAGGTATTTTTATGGCAATAGCTAAAAAATAGTAACATGTGAAAAAATTAATTTAAATATATTATTTAGAGCAATAAATAAAAGGAGATGTAGTTATGAAGAAGAATTCTTTATTAATACATGGGGGTATAAGTATAGATGAAAAAACTGGGGCAGTAAATATTCCAATATATCAAACATCCACATACAAGCAAAGATCTTTTGGGGAGAATAGTGGATATGAATATTCAAGAACAGGAAACCCAACTAGGGAATCATTAGAAAAGTTAATTGCAGATATAGAATATGGAAAAAGAGGGTTTGCCTTTGCATCAGGTCTTGCAGCAATTACTGCAGTATTAAGTTTATTTAAAAGTGGAGATAAATTATTAATTACTAATAATCTTTACGGTGGAACATTTAGAGTAATTGATAAGATATTCTCTAACTTTGGTATAGGATATGAAATAATTGATGACTTTACAAATATTGAAGAAAAAATTGACGATAGTGTTAAAGCTATTTATATAGAAACACCTACAAACCCTCTGTTAGATGTTATAGATATAAAAATAGCATCAGATAAAGCTAAAAAGTATAATTTATTAACAATAGTAGATAACACATTTATGACTCCATATTTTCAAAATCCATTAAATCTTGGGGCAGATATAGTTATTCATTCAGCAACTAAATATCTTGGGGGGCACAGTGATTTAGTTGCTGGGCTTGTAGTTGTGAAAGATGAAGAGCTTGGAGAGAAAATACACTTTATACAAAACTCTACTGGTGGAATACTTCAACCTTTTGATAGCTTCTTACTAATAAGAGGAATCAAAACTTTATCAGTAAGAATGGATAGACATGAATTAAATGCTAATTTTATAGCTGAAAAGTTAGGTGATTTAGAGGGGATAGATAATGTATATTATCCAGGACTTAAAACTCATATTGGACATGACATACAAAAGAAACAAGCTTCAGGTTTTGGGGGAATAATCTCTTTCACTTTAAATAAGAAATATAATTATGAGAAGTTCTTTAATAGTTTAGAACTTATAACCTTTGGGGAAAGCTTAGGTGGAGTGGAGTCTTTGGCATGTCACCCAGCTTCTATGACTCATGCAGCTATGCCATTAGAACTTAGAGAACGTATAGGAATAACAGATAGGTTAATAAGAATTTCAGTTGGTATAGAAGATAAAGAGGATATTTTAGAAGATATACAAAAAGCTTTAGTAAAGGCTGGTGATAAAAATGAAATATTATAATGATATAAGAGATTTAATAGGAAATACTCCAATATTAAAACTAAATAATATAAGTACAAAAGAAGGAGTAAATATTTATGCCAAAATAGAAGGTACTAGTCCAGGGGGAAGTTGTAAAGATAGAGTCGGAATATATATGGTAGAAAAAGCTGAGAAAGAAGGAAAACTTAAACCTGGAAGCACTATTATAGAGGCTACTGCCGGAAATACAGGTATTGGCATAGCTTTAGCAGCTATTAATAAAGGTTATAAAATAATATTTATAGTTCCTGATAAATTTTCTATAGAGAAGCAAAAGATAATGAAAGCTTTAGGTGCTGAAATAATAAATACTCCTAAAGAAGAGGGGATGGAAGGTGCTATAAATTTAGCAAATTCATTATTAAGTGAGATTCCTAATTCATTATCATTAAATCAATTTAAAAATGAGGCAAATCCATTAGCTCATTACGAGACTACTGGTAGAGAATTATATGATGGATTAGATGGAGAAATTGATTATTTTGTTGCTGGAGCAGGAAGCGGAGGAACAATTTCTGGTGTATTAAAATTCTTAAAAGAAAATATTTCAGAAGTAAAAGGAATATTAGCTGATCCAGTAGGTTCTATTATTGGTGGTGGACAATGTGGAACTTATAAAATAGAAGGAATAGGAAACAATTTTATTCCAGAAACTATGGATATGAGCTTAGTAGATGATGTTATAAAAGTAAATGATGAGGAAGCTTTTGATGCAGTAAAATTATTAGCTAAAAAAGAAGGATTAATAGTTGGTTCCTCTTCAGGAGCAGCATTTGCAGCAGTATTAAAATTAGCTGAGAAAATAGAGAAGGGCAATATAGTAACAATATTTCCAGATAGAGGAGATAGGTATTTTAGTACAGATCTTTTTTAATAGATATTAAAGAAAATAGAATTTTAAATTGTTTAATAAAATAAGTAAAAAGATAAACAGATAATATTTATATAATAGTTCGAAGGAGATGTGTTAAGTGGTTAAAGTTGAAAGTTTTGAATTAGATCATACAAAGGTTAAGGCACCATATGTAAGAAAAGCAGGAATAAAGATTGGACCTAAAGGAGATATAGTTTCAAAGTTTGATTTGAGATTTGTACAACCTAATAAAGAACTTTTAAGTGATAAGGGAATGCATACATTAGAACATTTTTTAGCAGGCTTTATGAGAGAAAAATTAGATGATGTAATAGACATATCACCAATGGGATGCAAAACAGGTTTTTATTTAACTAGTTTTGGAGATATTGATGTTAAAGATATTATAGAAGCTTTAGAGTATTCACTATCTAAGGTTTTAGAGCAAGAAGAGATACCAGCAGCAAATGAATTACAATGTGGAAGTGCAAAGTTACATTCACTAGAGTTAGCTAAGAGTCATGCAAAACAGGTTTTAGAAAATGGAATAAGTGATAAATTTTATGTAGAGTAAACATAATATTTTTAAATTTAAAGGGCTATATTAAAACTATTAAATTGTTTTGATATAGCCTTTTAAAAATGTTAGAATCTTCTATAAGTAAAAAATTAATTATTTAAGTAATTATTATTTATAATCTAAAGTTATTTATTATTATTTATGTTACATATAGTTTTTTATAATTAAGTTGAAATGTTTTAAGTTTTTTACTAAAGAAATAAAAGCTATTTTGCCTTTAAGATGATAAAAGAGTAAAAAGGTAAATTTTAAATTAATTAATTATGTAATACAATAAATATGTATTTTATATAGTAAGCAAAATATATTATAAGGGAAAAGAGACTTAAGAAGGGAGGTGACTGTTGTTATAAATCTATAAAAAGGTAATAATATTTATAAAATCTTAGGATGGTTAAAATGTTTGTGTTTAGGATAAAATATTAATAGCTATTGTGAATCCCATATATTGCGAAAGTGATATAGTCATAGGGTAGAACCTTGAGGGTTTTAGTGTTTAAAGAAAATCTAAGTGCGTACTTAGAAGCGAAAACCAAGCAAATATAGTAGTAATACAAGACATATCACAAACAAGATAACTTGTATATGTAGGATGCGTTGTATCCGAATTTACGCCCTCTGAGAGTTATATCAAAGGAAAGTAGAATCCTATTCATAGTTTTCAAAATCTGACTCGTAGAACAGGGAATTAAACAAGATTTATAGTTATTTATAGATTTTTGGCAACGGTGATTAACATGTGGTTTAAGAAATTATATGTAGGAACTATAGATTTATTATCAGCTATTGTGGAAAAGATAGCTAAATGCAATTTAGCATGTAAAATTTATAAAGCAGTCTTTCAATTAGGAGTTTTTCCAAAGCCTAAGAACTTTAATGAGATAGTTAGTAATTTAGTAATAGAGAAAGATATAATTTATGAATCATCAATTTTAGAGGGGAATAAGTTAGATGTATATTATCCTAAGAATCTTAATAAAAAGGCGCCAATATTAATGTGGATACATGGTGGGGGATATATAGCTAATAGTAAGGAGACTGTTAAGAATTATATGATGACCTTGGCTAATAAAGGCTTTGTCGTATTTAACATAGATTATGCCTTAGCTCCAAAGTATAAATATCCAAGTCAAATAGTTCAATGTAATGAAGCTTTAAAATATGTCTTTGAAAATGCAGAAAAGTTTAATGGGGATAGAGAGAATATTTTTATTGGAGGAGATTCCGCTGGAGCTCAGATGGCTAGCCAGTTAGCTGCAATTATAAGCAATGAGGAACTATCTAATAAAATGAATTTAAAACCAAGTATAACAAATAAGTTTTTAAGGGGAGTAATATTATTTTGTGGATTATATAATATGGATTCTCTAAGGGCAACTAAATTTCCAGGTATAAAAACTTATATGGAAGCATTAACTGGAGAGAGCAATTTTGAAAATTATGAAAGAATAGATGAACTAGCTACTATTAAATATATAACTCCTAATTATCCAAGTACCTTTATAACTGTGGGAGATATTGACCCCTTTGTAGATCAAGGAAAAGAGTTAGCATCCTCTTTAAGAGTTTTAGGAGTAAAGGTTGTTTCAAGATTTTTTGAAAATAAAGGACTTTGGCATGAATATCAATTTAAATTTTCAGTTAAAGAAGCTAGAGAAACCTTTAAAAGTGTAACTGAATTTTTAAATGATAATAGTAAAAGTATGAATTAAGTTTACTTTTAATATAGATTTAAATTTTAATTAGGATGGAGATAAAAAGGAGGCTTACCTTAAAGCATGTTATGTGCTATAAGGTAAGCCTCTTTTTATTATATGAATACTAAAAGATAATTTTATTGAAAGTTACTTTTATGTTTATTTAAGCATCATATGAGAAATAACTAATTTATATAGTAGCTTATGCTACTTGTTTATACTATAGCTTAGTATCTTTAGTTTCCAGAACTTTCGTAAGATGAAACCCCTTTAAGCCATATTCTGTATGATACAATTATTGATAAAATACCTACTATTAAAGTTAGTATAACTCCCATGAAGAAGCTTTCCTTACCAAGGAGATATGTTCCAGGGTAGTATCCTGTAAAAGCAAAGGGGATTATAAAGGTTAATAAAAATTTTATAGCACCAGGGTAAATACTTATAGGATACTTAGAAAAATCACTTAATCCATAGGCCATTTGAACATGTCTAAAGCTTGTCTTAGTCCAAAAGGCTATGGAGGCTGTAGCAAGTTTAACTCCTGTATAGATTAAGGTTCCTCCAATAACAGCAATTATAAAGCCTATAATCCAAAGAGGAGTAATATTTACACTAAGCTTTATTGCAGAATAAACCACAAGAATAAATCCAACTACAAGTTCTCCAAAACCATCAGGTTGAAATCTTTCAGCTATTACTTGAAATAGTGGGTTTAAAGGTCTTAATAAATATCTATCAAACTCTCCACGAACTATGCTTCTACCAGAAAAAATCCATAAATAATCAGTAAATATGTGATCAATTCCCCTTGGAATTTGAGAAAATCCATATATAAAGATTATTTCGTAAAAACTCCATCCAGAAAGGGTGGGTACATTATTAAATATAAGAGAAATAAAAATTATAGAGGTAGCTTGAACTAGAAAAAATCCTAAAATACCATATATGAAATCCTCTTTATATTCAAGTAATGTCTTTAGGTATTGCTTCAAAAATTGCACATATATTCTAGCATATCTTTTCATAATTCTAACCTCCTTGAATAGTTAATTTATCAATTACTTTATTCCACATAATTTTAGATAATACCATAAGAATTACTACCCATATAAGTTGTAATCCAAGGGATTTAGCTATTTCAAAGTAACTTAATTTGTTAAGATAAATCATAGCTGGAGTATATATAATTGAACTAAATGGTAAAAAGTTAAATAACTTTTGAACTATTTCAGGGAAGAATGTAAGGGGGATCATTGCCCCTGAAACAAGCATTATAATAGCTCTAGCAATTTGACTTATTCCCCATATGTTATAAAACTTAAAAGATAGTAGTCCAAAAATATAAGAGTAATAAATATTGATTAAACATCCTAAAATAATACTAATTAAAAATATAAATATTGAAGCTAAGTTAATATTTATTCCATTATATATTGCGTAAGCGCTAATTAAAATTGCACCAGGCAAAAATAGTGTTAAAAAGAAAAATATAAAGTTCCCTATGCCTATAAAGATTATTCTAAGCCTATAATTTATAGGTTTAATCAGGTTTGTAGAAATTGATCCATCTCTAACCTCAAAGGATATCTCTTGGCTTATATCATTACTGGTAACGATTCCGATTAAAAGTGTAATCATAACATAAGTAAGCATTTCCTTTAGGGTAAATCCATTCATAATTCCTTCTTGAGAACTACTGTAAATAGCTATCCAAAGAAAGTAAGTAACACTTATCATAATTAATTGTCCTATTAGCCCCATAAGTAGATTGGCTTTATAAGATGAAAGAGCTTTAAAAGTACCCTTAGCAAAGGAACTATAAACTCGTATTGTTTTAAAGAAATCCATAGCTACACCTCATTTCTATAGATTTTCTTAATAATATCTTCAATGCTACTTTCTTTTAATAAGAAATCTAAAACATCAACTCTTTCAATAACCTTTGAAATAATTTTAGAAGAGGTTATTTTGTTTTTATTAAAGGTTATAATAAGCTTTCCAGATTCAATATGTTCACTTAAATCATCACTAGAGAAGGTTTCAATAGGTATATTACTTTCAGATTTTAAAATTTCCTTAATGTTTAGTAAGGTTTTAAAATCTTTTTTACTTTGAATTTCTAAAGTCGTCATATAACCATATTTTTTCTTAATGTCATCTAAGCTTCCATCATATATCTTAGTACCTTTGTCTATGATAATTATTCTTTTACATAATTCCTCAATATCACTTAAATCGTGAGTAGTTAGTATGACAGTTGTTCCAAATTCTTTATTTATTTCTTTTATGGCTGTCCTTACTTTTTCTTTTACAACTACATCAAGTCCAATGGTAGGCTCGTCTAGATATAGTATTTTAGGATTATGGATCAAAGAGGCAGCTAAATCTCCTCTCATCCTTTGTCCAAGAGAAAGAGTTCTAACAGGTCTTGTCATGAATTCTTCTAAATCTAAAACCTTATTTAAAAATTTCATGTTTTTTTCATATACTTCATCTGGAATAGAGTAAATGTCTTTTAATATTGTAAATGTCTCAGATAGAGCTAAGTCCCACCAAAGTTGAGTTCTTTGACCAAAAACAACACCAATATCTTTAGCATTTTTTTCTCTTTCCTTATAGGGAACTCGTCCATTTACTAATACCTGACCAGAGGATGGGGTTAGTATTCCTGTCATCATTTTAATGGTTGTGGATTTACCAGCCCCATTAGAGCCTATATAACCTACGATTTCCCCGCTTTTAATTTCAAAGGAAATATTTGATACTGCTGTTTTTGAATCAAACTCACTAGAAAAAAGAGATTTAAAGGCTCCTTTAAGTCCACTTTCTTTTTTACGAATCTTAAATTCCTTAGTTAAATTTTTAACTTTTATCAAAAAAACACCTCCTAAAAATTTCTCAATAATTCCCCTTAGCATATTGATTAAAAGCAAAATATTTTTCTTTTGAATACGATTAACCAATAATACTTATTATATTTTAGTTCTTTTTCAATAAAATTACAATTGGAATTTAAAGAAATTTAAATAGAAATACACTATGATTTAGATATTGTATTTTTAATTATATATCTAAGTAAATAGATAAGAATTGTGGTATAATAAATAAAATAATAATATCTTAATAATTAGAAAATAATAATATTACATAAAAATAATAAATCAACATGAATAGGAGGATATAATAATGAAATTGGATAGAAAAGATATTATAGATATTTTTAATTTTAGATTTGCTACAAAGGAATTTACAGGGGAAATAATACCTAAAGAGGATATGGAGATGATTGCAGAAACAGCTAGATTATCTCCAAGTTCATTTGGCTTAGAGCCTTGGAAGTTTCTTATTGTAGAAAATAAAGAATTAATTAAAGAAATTTCAGAAGTATCTTGGGGATTTCAAAGACAAGCTTCAACAACAAGTCATATTGTAATTGCTTTAACAAAGGCAGGAAGTGAAGTTAAATATGATTCAGATTATATTAGAAACCTTTGGATTAATACAAAAGGTGTTTCAGAAGAGTTTTTTGAAGGAATAAAAGATGTATTAAAAAACTTCCAAGTTGGAAAGTTAGAAGCTGATGAAACAAATGAAAAATTACTTGAATGGTCAAAAAGACAAACTTATATAGCATTAGGGAATATGATGACAGCAGCTGCTATGAGAGAAATAGATTCATGTGCTATTGAGGGGTTTGATAAAGAAAAGGTAGAAGAAATATTAGCTAAAAAAGGGCTTTTAGATAAAGAAAAATATGAATTAACATATTTAATAGCCTTTGGATATAGAAAAGAAGATCCTAACAGAAAGAAATCAAGACTTCCAAAAAGTGAAGTAATTCAATGGGTAGAATAAAGTATATAATTTTCTAAATTAAAATGAGCTGTATCAATATATATTAATAAAAAATATTTTGATACATGCTCTTTTTTTATGAAATAAATTTTCAAAAACAAAAATTATAGGAATAAAAGTGAAAAAAATATGAATAAAAATGGCTTGAAACATAGGTTGCAGGCATATTTGGAAAAACTAAGAACCATAAAATAGAAAAATATTTTCAAAAAGTATTGAAATTTTGTGGGAAAAGGATTACAATAAAAACATAAAGAAAATAATTTTCAGAAAAAAGGTGATAAAATGTTAGACGTGGTAAAAGGAAATTTAATAGTTTCTTGCCAAGCTTTATCAGATGAACCTTTGCATAGTTCTTTTATTATGGGAAGGATGGCTATAGCAGCTAAGCAAGGTGGAGCAGCGGCCATAAGAGCACAAGGCGTTAATGATATTAATGAAATAAAAGAAGTTACTAAACTTCCTATCATTGGAATAATAAAAAGAAATTACGATGATTCAGAAATTTATATAACTCCAACTATGAAGGAAGTGGACGAGCTTTTAAAAACAGATTGTGAAATGATAGCATTAGATGCTACAAAGAGAAAAAGACCTAATGGTGAAAATGTAAAGGATTTAGTTGATGCTATTCACGCAAAAGGAAGATTAGCAATGGCTGATATATCAACTTTAGAAGAAGGTATTGAAGCAGAAAAATTAGGATTTGATTGTGTATCTACAACACTTTCAGGATATACACCATATTCTAAGCAAAGTAACAGTGTTGACTTTGAACTTTTAGAAGAGTTAGTAAAAACGGTAAAAATTCCAGTTATTTGTGAGGGAAGAATAAACACTCCAGAAGAACTAAAGAAAGCGCTTGATTTAGGTGCATATTCAGCAGTGGTTGGAGGGGCTATAACAAGACCACAACAAATAACTAAGAGATTTACTGATATTTTAAAATAAATCAAATATTTAAAGGATTTTGGGAGGAGAAAAACAATGAAAGGTATTTATTCAGCATTATTAGTTTCATTTGACAAGGATGGAAACATCAATGAGAAAGGTTTAAGAGAAATAATCAGACACAATATTGATGTATGTAAAATAGACGGGCTTTATGTAGGAGGAAGTACTGGAGAAAACTTCATGCTTTCAACTGATGAAAAGAAAAGAATATTTGAAATTGCTATGGACGAAGCAAAAGGACAAGTTAAATTAATAGCTCAAGTAGGATCAGTTAATTTAAAAGAAGCTGTAGAGTTGGCTAAATTTACTACAGATTTAGGATATGATGCAATCTCAGCAGTTACACCATTCTACTATAAATTCGATTTTAATGAAATAAAACATTACTATGAAACAATAATAAATTCTGTTGACAATAAACTTATAATTTACTCAATTCCTTTCTTAACAGGAGTAAATATGTCAATAGAGCAATTTGCTGAACTTTTTGAAAACGATAAGATTATCGGTGTTAAATTCACAGCAGCAGACTTCTACTTATTAGAACGTATGAGAAAAGCATTCCCAGATAAATTAATATTTGCTGGATTCGATGAAATGATGTTACCAGCTACAGTACTTGGTGTTGATGGAGCTATAGGATCAACATTCAACGTAAACGGTGTTAGAGCAAGACAAATCTTTGAAGCTGCTCAAAAAGGTGATATTGAAACAGCTTTAGAAGTTCAACATGTAACTAATGATTTAATAACTGATATCTTAAATAATGGTCTTTACCAAACAATTAAATTAATTCTTCAAGAGCAAGGTGTTGATGCAGGATATTGCAGACAACCTATGAAAGAAGCTACTGAAGAAATGATTGCAAAAGCTAAGGAAATTAATAAAAAATATTTCTAATAATGAAAAGTTTTAAAGTATAGTGAGTTTTTAAGAGAAATGAAATAGTAGGCTAACTTAAAAAGTTAGCCTACATAAAAAATTTAAGAGGGGAGAATTGGTATGCAAGGGTTTACGAAGTTTGATTTAGTTGTACTAGTTGTTTACTTAGGAGCTGTTCTTTACGCAGGGTTAAAGTTCTCTAAGAAGGAAATGAAAGGTAAAGAGTTCTTCAGAGGTGACGGAACTATCCCTTGGTGGGTTACTTCAGTTTCTATATTTGCAACTTTATTAAGTCCAATTTCATTCTTATCACTAGCTGGTAACTCTTATAAGGGAACTTGGATAATGTGGTTTGCTCAACTTGGTATGTTTGTAGCAGTACCTCTTACAATAAGATATTTCTTACCAGTTTATAGTAGACTAGATATAGATACAGCTTACGAATATCTAGAAATAAGATATAAAGATAAAGGGCTTAGAATTCTTGGAGCTATAATGTTCATTATTTATCAAATAGGACGTATGGCAATCATAATGTATTTACCATCAATGGTATTAGCAAATCTTACAGGAATAAATGTTTATTTACTTATAGTAGCAATGGGCGTAATAGCAATAATTTACTCATACACAGGTGGATTAAAGTCAGTTTTATGGACAGACTTCATTCAAGGTTGTGTACTTATAGCAGGTATCGTTTTTTCATTAATATTCTTAATTTCAACAATCAATGGTGGATTTGGAGCTATTATGAGCGAATTAACTGAAGGAGGAAAATTCCTATCTTCACAAGAGCCAATATTCAATGCAAATATATTTAAAACAAGTGTATTCCTATTAATAGTTGGAGGAGGATTAAATACTTTCTCTTCATATATCTCAAGTCAAGATATAGTGCAAAGGTTTACTACTACTACAGATATAAAACAATTAAAGAAAATGACTTATGGTAACTTAGTATTATCATTATTTGTAGCAACTGTATTCTATTTAATAGGAACAGCTTTATATGTTTTCTATAATCAAAATCCACAGTTATTACAAACTGCTCAACAAGACCAAATTTTTGCATCATATATAGCATTCCAATTACCAGTTGGTATAACAGGTATAGTTTTAGCAGCTATATATGCAGCAGCTCAATCAACACTTTCAACTGGATTAAACTCAGTTGCAACAAGCTGGACTTTAGATATCCAAAACTTTATAACAAAAGATATGTCAATGGAAAAGCAAACAAAAGTTGCTCAATATATATCATTAGGTGTTGGTATAGCTTCAATAATTATGGCAGTAATCCTTGCAAATGGTGGAGTAAACTCAGCTTACGAATGGTTTAACGGATTTATGGGACTTGTTCTTGGAGTTTTAGCAGGAATTTTTGTATTAGGAATATTCTTCAAAAAAGCTACAAAAGCAGGTGCATATGCTGGATTTATAGCATCAGCAATAGCTGTTGTAGTATGTAAATATGGCGGATTCGATGTAAGTATCTGGTCATACTCAATCATATCAATAGGTGTTTCAGTTATAGTTGGAATGATAGTTTCACTAATGACTCAATCTCAATTAGTTGATAAGAAAACTTTAAATGAAGCAACAGTTTACTACAATGAAAGTGAAATAGCTAATAGTTAATATAAATAAAAATAATGTTTAATTAGAGTAAGTGTTGATTTTTAGATAGTTTTAAAATTATCTGAAGATCAGCACTACTTTAAAATTGAATGTTTTAGAGGTGAATGAAATGATATTCGGCAATTTAATAAACTTAGAAAGTTATGATTATCTACCAAAACTTGTTAAGGAAGCTTTACTACATGCAAAAAATAATAATGTAATAGAGTTTGAACCAGGTACTCATGAAATAAAAGGCGAAGAGTTGTTCTTTAATAGAGTTAATTACACTACAAAAAATAAGGAAGATCGTTTTTGGGAAGGTCACAAGAAATATATAGATGTTCATGTTGTTTTTAGTGGAAGAGAAAGAATAGATATTAACTTTAAAGAAAATTTAAAGTTTAAAGAGTTTGTTGAAAAAGATGACTTCTTATCCTTTGATGGCAAAGAAAATTCTACAGTTGTTTTAGAAGAGGGAGATTTCCTTATCTGTTATCCAGAAGATATACACATGACTTGTTTAAAGGCTGATAATGAGCCTTCAGATGTAAAGAAAGCTATTTATAAAGTAATTTTATAGTATTTTATTTTATGAGGTTGTATCAAAGCTTAAAGTAATAAACCGAGGAGCTAGAATTATTTAGGTTTGTAATTTTTATTTTAAGTTATTTTTGATGCAACCTTTATTGTTTATAATAGACTTAGAGAATAATAATTTTATTAGAGGTGATATGTATGGGGTTATTTGCAGTTATAGATATAGGTGGAACTAGTATAAAATACGGAGTTATAAATGAAGATGGAACATTATTAGAGACTAATGATAGAGACACTGAAGCATATAAAGGTGGACTTAGTATAATAGATAAAGTTAAAGATATAATTCATGAGATTAAGATTAATAATGACATAAGTGGAATATGTGTATCAACAGCAGGAATGGTATGTCCTAAGGAAGGAAAAATTGTTTATGCTGGTCCAACAATACCTAATTATACTGGGGTTGAAGTTAAGAAAATATTAGAAGAAGAGTTTAATTTGCCTTGTTTTGTGGAAAATGACGTAAACTGTGCAGCCTTAGGAGAATTCTTTGGGGGTGCTGGTAAAGGAACTCATTCAATGGCTTGTTTAACAATAGGAACAGGTATTGGAGGAGCTTTAATAATAGATGGTAAAGTACTACATGGTTTTAGCAATTCAGCTGGAGAAATTGGATATATGATGGTTAATGGAGAGCATATTCAAGATATTGCATCAGCAAGTGCTTTAGTTAAAAATGTAGCACTTAGAAAAGGCGTTGAACCTAGTAGTATAGATGGAAGATATGTATTAGATAACTATGAAAATGGTGATTTAATATGCAAGGAGGAAGTTGAAAAATTAGCTGATAATCTAGCTTTAGGAATTTCAAATATTGTTTATTTAATAAATCCTGAAGTGGTAGTTTTAGGTGGAGGAATAATGGCTAGAGAAGAGGTGTTTAGACCTTTAATAGAAAATAGCTTAAGAAAATACTTAATAGAATCAGTTTATAATAATACTAAAATAGCCTTTGCAAAGCTTAAAAATACTGCAGGAATGAAGGGCGCTTATTATAACTTTAAAGAGAATTTTAATAAGTAGTTATCTTTTGTAATTTTACTTGAAATAAAGGACAATAATATAATTTATATAAATTATGGAGCTTATATGACAAGAATGATATACTTAAAATATTATATTTGACTTAGTTTTAGAGTGTTTTAAATTATTTATAAGTATTTAATATAACCATAGAATTGAGTCAAAATATTAAAACAGTAAGAGGTACTTTATGGGAATATTAGAACAATTAGAAAATCCAAAATTTAAAGCAACTAAGTCAGAAAAGACATTAATTGAATATATAAAGTCAGATTTAGACAATATTATATACAAATCAATATCTATAATAGCTAAGGAATCAGGAGTAGGAGAAGCTACCATAACAAGGTTTACTAAGAAGTTAGGCTTTAATGGATTCCAAGACTTTAAAGTTACTTTGGCAAAGGAGATCTCAAATAAAAAAAATACAAGCATTATAAATTTGCATGTTCATAGGGATGAGAGTGTAACAGAAACTGCAAATAAGATGTTAAAATCATCTATTAATATATTAGAGCAAACAGTTAAGCAGATTGATTTAGATTTAATGTGCAAATGCAGAGATTTAATAATGAATGCTAAGAGAGTTTATTTCATAGGTATAGGTTATTCAGGAATAGCTGCCACAGATATAAACTATAAATTCATGAGAATTGGATTTACAACAGTACCAGTAACTGATAGCCATACAATGGTTATTATGTCATCTATAACAAATGATGATGATGTAATAGTTGCTATTTCAAACTCAGGTACTACTAAAGAAGTAATAAAAACTGTAAAACAAGCTAAAGAAAATGGTACAAAGATAATAACTTTAACAGAAGATAGTGACAATCCATTAAGAAAGTTATCTGATTATGAATTGACATATACATCAGCTGAGACCATTTTTGAGACAGGATCAATATCATCAAAAATACCACAAATATTTTTATTAGATTTATTATATACAGAGGTAATTAAAGAAATGTTTAGTGAGGCTGTTGAAAAGAAAATCAAGACTACTAGTGCAATTCTTAATGATTAAAATTGTATCTTATTAAAGAATTAAGAACTTAAGATAAGTTTGTAAGAGAGCTAGTATATTTAGTAATATCTATAGTTTATAAGAGATACAAGGGTTTTTATATAAAGTTAAATAAAAAGTTTAGTTTTATATTAATTAAAGTTAATTTAATAAAAAATAAGAATAAAAAATAGGTCACAGTAATAAAGCTGTGACCTATTTTACTTTGTTCTTTTAGATAAAACTATATCAAAACAAGTTATTCCAAAAGCAAAGCCTAATGAGGAAGGTAACATTTTACTTAATTTTAAGTCTGGCAATGGTAATAAAAAATCGCCAACTAAATTAAGCATCATGATTCCTATAAAAAACATTAAGAATTTAACTCCTTCTTTTTTTACTTCTTCAAAAGTAAAATGTTTAACTGTAAATAGGACTCTTATTAATATGTATAAAGGAATAAGTATTGCAAATATGGCGTAAGCTGTAACAAAATTAAGAACTGCATTGCTTGGAATATCCCTATATATTATGAAGAGTGTAACTATAGTCATAAAAATAAATAAGGAGTAAATGATTCCATCTAAAGTACGTACATTTCCTTTTTTCAATTTAATCCCCCCTGTTGTAATCTTTCCTATAATATGATTATACACAAAATTTTAACAATTAAATAGTTTAAGTGGATTACATGTGAGTTACAAAGACATTAAATTTACCTAAAATCTTTCTAAAGAAAAAATAAAGATACTAATTACTTTTATTAAAAATTTTATTTATTAACATAAGAAGTAAATAAAATACATGTACTATTTGTTGGGAAACAATTACAATTTAGTTATAATATGAAAATAACTTTATGGGGGAAGGTTTATGAATAAGAACATTAGAAAGATTATTACATCTACAGTATTGGCAGCTATGACAATTAGTGTTTTGCCATCAAATTTAGTTGTTTTTGCAACAGATGGTATTACAGAAAACTTTTATGAAATATATCCAAAGCCACAAGAAATAAGTTATAGTGGCGGAGAATTTCAAATAAGTGATGAAATAAATATCGTATATGATGATGGAATTGATACTTACACTAAAAAGCGGGTTGATGAAGTTTTAGAAGCTAGTAATTTAGAAGCCACTGTCTCAAATGAAATAGTGCCAGGAAAGACAAATTTTTTAGTAGGTATTAATGAATCAGGAGGAGTTGTTGATAATTATTTCAATAAAAATATTCCTCATGATGAGAGTTTTTTTGATGAAAAAATGGATGCCAATATAGTAAGTGTTAAGGATGGAGTAATTGGAGTAATTGGGGAAGATACAGATAGTGCTTTCTATGGAGTTACTACTTTAAAACATGTGTTTAATCAGTTAGAAGAGGGAAATAAAATTCAAAGTTTCAGAGCTGATGACTATGCAGAAGTTGCTCATAGGGGATTTATAGAAGGATATTATGGGAATCCTTGGTCTAATGAAGATAGAGCAGAACTTATGAAATTTGGTGGGGATTACAAACTAAATCAATATGTATTCGCACCTAAAGATGATCCTTATCATAATAGCAAGTGGAGAGATTTATATCCAGAAGAAAAATTATCTGAAATTAAGAAGTTAGCTCAGGTGGGGAATGAGACTAAAAATAGATATGTATATGCCTTACATCCATTTATGAATAATCCAGTTAGGTTTGATACTGAAGAAAATTATCAAAATGATTTAGGAGTAATAAAGGCAAAGTTTACTCAACTTTTAGAGAATGATGTTAGACAGTTTGCTATTTTAGCTGATGATGCTTCAGCACCAGCTCAAGGTGCTAGTATGTATGTTAAGCTTCTTACAGATTTAACAAGATGGTTAGAAGAACAACAATCAACTTATCCAGATTTAAAAACAGATTTAATGTTCTGTCCATCAGATTACTATGGAAATGGAAGTTCTGCACAATTAAAAGAGTTAAATAAAGCTGAAGATAATGTAAGTATAGTTATGACTGGAGGTAGAATTTGGGGAGAAGTAGATGAAAATTTTGCAAATAATTTCATGAATAATATTTCTACTGAGGGTCACCCAGGAAGAGCTCCATTCTTCTGGATTAACTGGCCTTGTTCAGATAACTCTAAACAACATTTAATAATGGGAGGAAATGATACATTCTTACATCCAGGAGTTGATCCAAGTAAGATAGATGGTATAGTTTTAAACCCAATGCAACAAGCAGAAGCTAATAAGTCAGCTTTATTCGCTATAGCAGATTATGCTTGGAATATATGGGACAATAAAGAAGAAGCCGATGAAAACTGGAATGATTCATTTAAGTATATGGATCATGGAACTGCTGAGGAAACAAACTCTTCACTTGCTTTAAGAGAAATAAGCAAGCATATGATAAATCAAAATATGGACGGAAGGGTTAGACCTCTACAAGAGTCTGTTGAATTAGCACCAAAATTAGAGGCGTTTAAGCAAAAGTACGATAGTGGGGCAAGTATTAAAGAAGATGCTTTAGAATTAATAGCAGAGTTTACAAACCTTCAAAAGGCTGCAGATTATTATAAAAATAATCCGGGAAATGAGAGAACAAGAGATCAAATAATTTATTGGTTAAATTGCTGGGAAGATACTATGGATGCTGCTATTGGATATTTAAAATCAGCAATTGCAATAGAAGAAGGAGACGATGAAGCTGCTTGGGCTAATTATTCAGAAGCACAAGGTGCCTTTGAAAAATCAAAAACTTATGGTTTCCATTATGTAGACCATACTGAGTATGCAGAGGTTGGAGTTCAACATATCGTTCCATTTATAAAGAGTATGGGTCAAAACTTATCAGTTGTTATAGGCTCTATTGTTGATCCAAATAGAATAATAGCAACTTATATAAGTAATAGACAAGATGCCCCAACAGGAAATCCAGATAATATTTTTGATAATAATGCTAGTACTGAATTAGTTTATAAAAATCCAAATAGAATAGATGTTGGAACTTATGTAGGAGTTAAATATAGTAATCCTATAACTTTAAATAATGTTGAATTCTTAATGGGAGCAAATTCAAATCCTAACGATACAATGCAAAAGGCTAAGATTCAATATACAGTTGACGGAAGAGAATGGATTGATTTAGAAGAGGGTGTTGAATATACAATGCCTGGAGCTATAAAAGTAGAAAATTTAGATTTAAAGGTTAGAGGAGTTCGTTTAATAGCTACAGAGGCAAGAGAGAATACTTGGCTCGGGGTTAGAGATATTAATGTAAATAAGAAAGAGGATTCAAACTCAGGTGTAGAGTTTAATCCAAGTTTAATAAGAAGTGAATCTTGGCAAGTTTATGAAGGAAATGAAGCTAATCTTTTAGATGGAGATGATAATACTGGTGTATGGTATAAAACTCTTAATGGAGATACATCTTTAGCAGGAGAATTCATAGGTTTAGATTTAGGAAAAGAAATAAAACTTGATGGAATTAGATTTGTAATAGGTAAAAATGGAGGAGGAAGCTCTGATAAATGGAATAAGTTCAAACTAGAATATTCATTAGATAATGAAAGTTGGACAACTATAAAAGAATATGATAAAACAGGCGCTCTAGCAGGAAAAGATGTTATAGAAGAATCCTTTGAAACGCCTATTTCAGCTAAATATATAAGACTTACTAATATGGAAAATATCAATAAGTGGCTTACTTTCTCAGAATTTGCAATAGTTAGTGATGAATTAGAAAGTGCAGGAAATAAAGAGAATGTATATACAAATACAGAATTAGATTTATTATCTTTAGCTAAAGAAGATGTAACTAAGTTGATACCTATAGATGACTTAAGCTTAAATCATGGAGAATATATTGGGGTTAAATTAAATCGTATTAAAGATTTAAGTAATATTAATCTTGAAATTTCAAATGATACAGGATTAAAACTTCAAAGCTCTATGAATGGTGTTGAGTGGACTGAGATAACAGATAAAAATACATTAGAAGACGGCAGATATGTAAGGCTAATTAATACAAGTAATGAAGCTGTTAATTTTAATTTAACTAAGTTTGAAGTTAATTCAAATGAAGTTTATGAACCATCATTAGTAGATGCTTATGTTGGAGATGATGGAGCTAAAAAAGCTGTAGATGGAGATTTAAAAACAAGAGTTAAATTCTTAGGTGCACCTAGTACAGGTGATACTATAGTCTATGATTTAGGACAAGAAATTCTTGTGGATAATTTAAAATATGTTGTATTAGATACTGAAGTTGACCATGTAAGGGATGGTAAAATTCAATTATCTTTAGATGGAGAAACTTGGACAGACGCTATTAATATTGGAGATGGAGTAGAAAATGGAGTAGACGACATGTTCTCTACACCATTAAAAAATGGATATAAACATGGAAACCAATCAGGTGGAATAGTTCCAATAGATAGTGCTTATGTGGAAGGAGATAATTTAAATCAAAAGGCTAGATATGTAAGAATATTATTTACTGCACCATATAGACATCGTTGGACAGTTATAAATGAACTTATGATAAACAATGGAGAATATATATCTACAGTAAATGATCCAACTTATATTTCAAATCCAATTGAGGAAAGAGGCTTTGCCCCAAGTAATTTAAGAGATGGAAATTTAACAACTTCATATAAGCCAAATACTAATAATGGTGAGATTTCTGAAGGAAGTATAACTTATCGTTTATCAGAAAAAACAGATGTTAGAAAGGTTACAATAGTTCAAAGTGGAAGTTCAATTTCAAATGCTAAGGTTATGGCTAGAGTTGGTGATGGCAGTGAAAATGTAACTGATCAATGGGTTCAATTAGGAACATTAAGCAATAGTTTAAATGAATTTATTAATCGTGATTACAATAATATCTATGAGATAAAAATTGAATGGACAGATGTTGCACCAAATATTTATGAAATAATAACTTTAAACCAAGAGTTTGAATTCCCAGTAAATGATTCCTTAAAGGCAAAATATGATGAGCTTATAAATTTAAGTGGAGATGAATACACTTTAAGTAGCTTTGAAACTTTAAAAGAAGCATTAAATGAAGCTAAGAGTATTTTAGATGATTCTAATTCATCTCAAAAGAAAATAGATAAGGCTTTAGAAAATCTAAATAAGGCAGAAGAAAGATTAGCTTTAAGGGCAACTGACTTTGAAGATTTCAATAAAGTTTTAACTTTAGGAAACTCTTTAGTTGAAGAAGAATATACAGCTGAGTCATGGGCTTTATTTAGTGAAGTGTTAGAAGTTGCTAATGAAGCTAACAAAAATAAAGCTGATTACACTCAAGATCAAATAAATCAAATAGTAATTGATTTAGATGCTTCAATAAAAGCTTTAGTAAAGGAAACACCAGAGGTTGATAAAACAAATTTAGGTGAATTAATAAATCAAGGTAAATCTTTACTAGAGGAATCTGTAGAAGGATTTAATGTTGGTGAATACCATAAAGGCGCTAAGGATGGATTAGCAGTTGAAATTAATAAGGCTGAAGAAGTATTTAACAAGGAAGATTCTACTGAAGAAGAAATAAATTCATCTAAGGAATCTTTAGAGGGTGCAATAGCAAGATTTAACTCTTTATTAATAGAAGAAAGTACAGGAGACTTTAATGGCAATGGAAAGATTGATATAGGAGACTTAGCAATGGTATCTAAAAACATTGGAAGTACTACTAACACTTCTCTTGATTTAAATAAAGATGGCTCTATTGATGAATATGAGATAAGCTTTATAAATCATAGAATACTAAATTAAGATAATTCAATAAGGATAAATTAGATTTATAATTTTTTAGGAATCATAAAGATGCTTAAAATCAAATTTAAAATACTAAGAATTTTAAAGAGTAGTATTTTAAAATGATTATTTGTATCTAATATGATTCCTTTTAATTTAAAACATAACTTAATAAAAATTTTTTTAAAATATTATTAGAGTCAGATTAATTTAAGATAAGTTCATTAAATTTATATGATAAACAGATAAGTTTCTTAATAATTAATATTTTATAATAATATATGAACAGGAATTATATGTTTAAAAATTACCGAAAGCCTTATATATAGCATATTTTCTAAAGAAATCTATAGAGTTTAATTGTAAATGCAATGCATATGCTATATAATGTTAAAGTATTGTAAAATTAAATATTTAGAAATAGGTTAAATAGTTACATTTGTAACTATATATTAAAAGGGAAGTTGGGTTTAAATCCCACGCGGTCCCGCCGCTGTAATAGAGGAGCTTTTTGTACTTTAAGCCACTGGAATATAATATTTTGGGAAGGCCACAAAAAGTGATGATACTTAAGCCAGAAGACCTGCCTATTTTTAAAACATCAAGATCCTACGGGAAATAGGAGGTGTTGTGCTTTGGTAAGTTATATTTTTTTAGAATTTTTATAACCTCTAGACGCAATGTCTAGGGGTTTTTTATTTCTAAGACTAAAGTTCTGATTTAACTAGAAATTAAAGTTATTCATATTTAGATTAAGTGTTATAAAGGGAAATATTTTTAGTACATATTGTTTTATTTGATGCAGAAATAGTTAAATCAAATTTTATCTTAAAATAAAAAGATGATAAATGGGAATACAAAATAAAAATATAATTTAAGGAGTAGAATTATTATGTCAAAAAAGAATCAAGTATTTATAGGATTTTTATTAATGTTCTTATTAATACCAAGAAGTGTTTCAGCTATGCATATCATGGAAGGATTTTTACAACCTAAATGGTGTATAGCATGGGGAGTTATAACTATACCATTTATAGTATTAGGATTATTCTCTATTAAAAACAAGGTTGGAAATAATCCAAGACTAAAGATTTTGTTAGCTATGGCAGGAGCTTATGCTTTTGTTCTTTCAGCATTAAAGCTTCCATCAGTTACAGGTAGTTGCTCACATCCTACAGGGGTTGGTCTTGCGGCAATATTATTTGGACCTACAGCAGCATCAGTTTTAGGACTTATCGTACTTTTATTCCAAGCATTACTTTTAGCTCATGGTGGTCTTACTACTCTTGGAGCTAATACTTTTTCAATGGCTGTAGTTGGGCCTTTAGTATCATACGGACTTTATAAATTAGTAAAAAAACTTAATGGACCAACATGGTTAGGTGTATTTTTAGCATCTGCTCTTGGAGATTTAGCAACTTACATGGTTACTTCAGTTCAATTAGGACTAGCCTTCCCAGCAGAGGTTGGAGGAGTTATGGCATCAGTTATGAAATTCATGGGTATATTTGCTGTTACTCAAGTTCCTCTAGCTATAAGTGAAGGAATATTAACAGTCATAATCTTTAATACAATAGAAAATTATGCAAAAGAAGATTTAATGGAACTTAACATTTTTTCAAAGGGGGTAAAATAATGAAAAATAAAAGAGTGTTAACTAATGTGATATTACTATTATTAGTTGTATTTATTACAATAATCCCTTTCTTTGTAGCTAAAAATGGAGAGTTTGGTGGATCTGATGATCAAGCAGAAGAAGCAATAACACAAATTGATGAAAACTATGAACCATGGTTCTCACCATTATTTGAACCAGCTAGTGGAGAAATAGAAAGTTTATTATTTGCTCTTCAAGCTGCAATAGGTGCAGGGGTAATTGGCTTTGGATTAGGATATCTAAAAGGCAAAAAGAAAGTGAACGACGAAGTAAATGATAAACATAGATAAATATGCTTATGCATCTAAGTTAAAAAATATTAATCCAGCGGAAAAGATGTTTTTTGCCTTAATTACTTTGTGCGTTTGTCTTTGGGCAAATAATTTTATTGTTTCTATGCTTATAATAAGTATTATGACTTTTTTAATAACAAAAGTAGGAAGAACAAAAATAAAGGTTTTTATAAAGTTAATGATGGTACCAATAGCTTTTTTAATAATTGGTATCCTAACAATTGTTGTGAGTTATTCATTAAAACAGGATACATTTTTAGTATCATTTAAACTTTTTAATGGATGGATTGGAGTTTCTAAAAGTGGAATTATTCAAGGACTTAATATGTTCCTTAAGGTAATGGGATCTTTAAGTTGCTTATATTTTATATCCCTAACCACTCCAATGATAGATGTAATATCAGTTTTAGCTAAGCTTAAAGTACCAAGTTTTTTAATTGAGTTAATAAGCTTAGTGTACAGATTTATATTTATAATTTTAGAAACTTCAGAAATGATGTTTATATCGCAAAATTCAAGACTTGGATATAGAGATATAAAAACATCATATAAATCCTTAGGTGCTCTTGCATCAACACTATTTATACGTTCATTTAAGAGAGCTAATGATTTATATACTGCCTTAGAAGCCAGAGGGTATAATGGAGAACTTAAAGTTCTAGAAGAACAGGTTCAAAAAAGAAATTACATTTACATTATAACTATAATAATTAATCTTATTTTTATAGGAATAGCTATATTTATTAAGTAGAGTAGGAGGATTTTATGGAAGACTATATATTAAAAGTAGAAGAGCTTAATTATAATTATTCAGATGGAACTCATGCTCTAAAAGGTATAAATATGAATATAAAAAGAGGAGAGGTTACGGCTATATTAGGTGGAAATGGTGTTGGAAAATCAACTTTGTTTCAAAACTTTAATGGTATATTAAAGCCTTCTTCAGGAAGAATACTTTTTGACAATAAACCTATAGATTATTCAAGAAAAGGAATAATGAAACTTAGAGAATCTATAGGAATTGTTTTTCAGGATCCTGACAACCAACTTTTCTCAGCAAGTGTTTACCAAGATGTTTCCTTTGGTGCTGTTAATATGAAACTACCAGAAGATGAAATAAGAAAAAGAGTAGATAATGCATTAAAAAGAACTGGTATAGAACACTTAAAAGATAAGCCAACTCATTGTTTAAGCTTTGGTCAAAAGAAAAGGGTAGCAATTGCAGGGGTACTAGTTATGGAGCCAAAGGTTTTAATACTAGATGAACCAACGGCAGGTTTAGATCCAATAGGTGTTTCAGAGATAATGAAGCTATTAGTAGAAATGCAAAAGGAGCTTGGCATAACAATAATAATAGCAACTCACGATATAGATATTGTTCCTTTATATTGTGATAATGTTTTTGTTATGAAAGAAGGAAGAGTAATATTACAAGGAAATCCTAAAGAGGTATTCGCTGAAAAAGAAGTTATAAGAAAAGTTAACTTAAGATTACCTAGAATCGGACATCTTATGGAGATTTTAAAAGAGAAGGATGGATTTGTATTTGATGAGTTAGATTTAACTATTGGACAGGCTAGAAAGACAATAAATTCTTGGAAAAACAAAATTTTTAATGATTAATATTTAAGTTAGATTAAATTAAGCAAGAAAGGCTTATACCAAATTAATTTGGTATAGGCCTTTTATTTTATTAAATGAATTAATCTTTAGTATGTTTATTATTTTATGAATAACTGGCTTATAAATATTATAACTATTCATATCATTAAAAAAGATATTTTTTAGTTATAATGCTATAATTTCTAATTATGGATATTCATAAATTAAAATTTATATGTGAATTTTCACGAGTTTTGGGAAAAAGTTGCATCATTATGAAACTAAGAACAGAGTGTGCTCATTTCGTTGTAAATGTTATCATTAATTGATATTATCTAATTAACAAATATTCCAATAAAAATTCATTTTAATGTATAAAATATTAAATTTTATTGGATATATAACTTAAGTATTAAAAATTTTAGGTATTTAAGTTAAGGGTATTAATAGGATTTATAAAATTTTAGTGGGGTGGTATAGTTATGATGCAAAAAATTCAACGTTTTGGAGCTGCAATGTTTACACCGGTTTTATTATTTGCTTTTGCAGGTATAACAGTAGGACTATGTATTCTATTTAAGAATCCAGACATAGTAGGACCAATTGCAAATGAAGGTACTTTATGGTATCAGATTTGGACTCTTATTGAAGAAGGTGGATGGACAGTATTTAGACAACTTCCATTGTTATTTGTTGTTGGGTTACCAATAGCATTAGCTAAGAAGGCTCAAGCTAGAGCTTGTATGGAAGCTTTAGTTACTTATTTAACTTTTAATTACTTTGTAAATTCAATGTTAACTCAATGGGGTAGCTTCTTTGGAGTTGATTTTGCTCAGGAGGTTGGAGGTGTAAGTGGATTAACCACTATAGCTGGTATTAAAACTTTTGATACTGGTATGATAGGAGCAATCTTAATAGCTGGTATAGCAGTATGGATTCATAATCGTTTCTTTGATACAGAATTGCCAGAATACTTAGGAATATTTAGAGGATCCTCTTTCGTAGTTATGATAGGCTTCTTTGTAATGATTCCAACAGCATTTGTAGTTTGTTTAGTATGGCCAGCAGTTCAAAATGGAATTAACTCTTTACAAGGATTTCTTGCTTCATCAGGAATAGTTGGAGTATGGATATATACATTCTTAGAACGTATATTAATACCAACAGGATTACATCACTTTATATATGGACCATTTATATTTGGACCAGCTGTTGTAGAAGGGGGAATAGCCACATATTGGCCTCAACATTTAGCTCAATATGCTATGTCACAACAAAGTTTAACAGAATTATTCCCAGCAGGTGGATTTGCTTTACATGGACATTCAAAAATATTTGGATCAGTAGGTATAGCTTTAGCGTTATATATGACAGCTAAGCCAAATAAAAAGAAAATAGTTGCAGGTTTATTAATACCAGCAACTTTAACAGCAATATTAGCTGGTATTACAGAACCTTTAGAATTTACATTTTTATTCGTAGCACCAATACTATTTGTAGTACATGCAATTTTAGCAGCTACTTTAGCGGCTACAGAATTTGCTTTTGGAGTATCAGGTAACTTTGGTGGAGGAATTATAGAATGGGCAGCACAAAACTGGATTCCATTAGCTAAGAATCATTGGCAAGCATACTTAATTCAAATAGCTATTGGATTATGCTTTACAGCGATATATTTCATAGTGTTTAGATTTGTAATACTTAAAATGAATCTAAAAACTCCTGGTAGAGAAGATGATGATGAAGAAACTAAATTATATACTAAGGCTGATTATAAGGCTAAAAAAGGTGAAGAATCAATAAAAGAAGATAAATCAGGTAAAAGTAAAACGGCTAAAAAAGCTGAAGGAATCTTAGAGGCTTTAGGAGGAAAAGAAAATATAGTAGATGTTACAAATTGTGCAACTCGTTTACGTTTAACTGTAAAGGATGAAAGTAAATTAGCGGCAGATAGTGTATTTAAGTCAGCTGGAGCACTTGGAGTTGTTAGAAATGGTAAGGCTATTCAAGTAATAATAGGTTTATCAGTTTCACAGGTAAGAGAAGAATTTGAACAACTTTTATAGCAATATTTAATTAAAACATAAAAAACACTATGGTGAATTTTAACCATAGTGTTTTTTATAGATATAATAATATTTAAGTTAATAATTATAAAGTATTAACTATTAATGTATGATACTTCAAAAATAACAAAACTATGATATCATTAGAATAAGAAAAATGTGAATTAATTACATAAAAACTATAATTTTTACATGTGTAGAAGAAATTTATGAAATAAGATATTAAGGTTATTTGTACTATTTTGGAGGGTATTATGAGATTAGAAGAGCTTGTGAATAAACATTATGATAAATTAAATCATAGTGACTTATATATATGGAAATATATATTCAATCATAAAAAGGATTGTTGTAATTTAACTATTGATGAATTAGCTAACAGATGCAATGTTTCTAGGACAACTATTTTAAGGTTTGCACAGAAACTTTCACTAAAAGGATATAGTGAACTTAAAATATATCTTAAGTGGGAAAGTGAAGATAAAGAGTTTAATGAAAAAGATTATTTAAAAGTAGTTTGTAATGATATAACAAAATTTATAAATGACATGCAGGAAAAAGATTTTTCTAGTGTTTGTAATCTTATGTATAATGCAAAAAGAATTTTTGTGTATGGAACTGGAGCAGTACAATCATCAGTTGCAGCAGAACTAAAAAGAATATTTTTATCAGGGCAGGAATGTATATATAATATACAAGGTGAAGCTGAGGCTGATATGATTTTAAATACAATAAGTGATGAAGATTTGATATTTTTAATATCATTAACAGGAGAGTCAGAGCATGTAAAGAGGTTAGCTAAGCAATTTAAACTTAGAAATGTTCCAATAATATCAATAACAAAATTAAAAAATAATACTTTAGCTAGGTTAAGTGATGAAAATTTATATATAAATACATCAATGCATGAATTAGGTGGAGGAAAGACATATGAGTCAACAACATTATTTTTTACACTTGCAGAGATGATATTTTTAAAATATTCAATGTATAAAAATGAGTTAGAAAAAGAAGATAAAAATTAACAATAACAAATATAAATTTATTATTTTAGGTCTGTATGTGTTATGACTTTATTTTTTAATCAAGTAATTTTTAAAATGAAAAATATAATGGGTTTAAAAAATGTATTTTTAATAGGTAATGGTGAGAATTTTCACAGTAAATATTAATAGTAACAGTAATTAGAGAAAAATCACCAAATATATGAATTTTGTTGAAGGGGTTTCATAAGGTTGATATTATTTTCTTAAAGAGGTATTAAATTACAAAATATATGATAAATAAGGTTGTACTAATTGTACAACCTTGTAATTTTTATAAGTAGAATATTTAGAGAGGATCTGAAGTTATATGGAAAATTTAATTTTGTTAGGAAACTTAATAGAAGATACTAAATCAAAAAACGAAATTATGTTAAAGCTTATTGAAGAAGAGGTTTTGGGTAATTTTGTTGAAAAAATAAATAAGAGTAATAGAATTTTTGTTTATGGAAGAGGAGTTAGTTCAAGTATAGTTGGCCAAGAACTAAAAAGAGCTTTTACAGAATTAGGTAAGTATGTTTTTGATTTTTATAAAGCTGATGAATTTGATTTTGTACTCAGTTTAATAAGAGAAGATGATTGCATTATATTAATAGACATAGAAAATTCAAAAGATTATTTAAACTTAATAAATGAGAAGTTAAGAGGAAAAAATGTAAGTAGATTTTTTATAGGTTTAGATAAGGGAAAAAAAGTACCTATTTGCACTTACGATTTTAATAGAATAGATAAAAATTATGATGAAATATATAAGGGATTAGAATTATATTCTATGCTTATTAGATTTTTATATGAGCTTTGTAAGTTGTGAAAATGAAATATTAAAAATATAAAAAAAGAATATTTAATAGATAAAAAAACTTTTAAATGTACTGTATAAGCTATTTAAGAAGAAATGTGCTTAACATGTGAAATTTCACATTAAATGAGAGTATGTACTAATGAGTGATACTATTCCCTAAAGCTTGTGAAAACGTTGTATATAAAAATAGGCTTTGTTATTATTAACTCATAGAAAGGAAATAATAAATTTTTAAATAAAAGTATAGTTTAGGGGGAGATTTTTATGAAGAAATTTTCAATAGTTATAGCTGGTGGTGGAAGTACATTTACTCCAGGGATAGTTTTAATGTTATTAGACAACTTAGATAAGTTTCCAATAAGAAAGATTAAATTTTATGATAATGATGCTGATAGACAAGAAGTGGTGGCAAAAGCTTGTGAAATATTATTAAAGGAAAGAGCTCCAGAAATAGAATTTTTAGCAACTGTTGATCCAGAAGAAGCTTTTACTGATATAGATTTTGTAATGGCTCACATAAGAGTTGGTAAATATGCTATGAGAGAATTAGATGAAAAAATTCCATTAAGACATGGGGTAGTTGGACAAGAAACTTGTGGACCAGGAGGAATAGCTTATGGTATGAGATCAATAGGGGGAATATTAGAAATAATTGATTATATGGAAAAATATTCACCAAATGCTTGGATGCTTAATTATTCAAATCCAGCGGCTATAGTTGCTGAGGCTACAAGAAAATTAAAACCAAATTCAAAGGTTTTAAATATATGTGATATGCCTATAGGAATAGAAACTCATATGGCTCAAATATTAGGATTAAAATCAAGGAAAGATATGATAGTTAAATATTATGGATTAAATCACTTTGGATGGTGGTCAAGCATCAGAGATAAAGAGGGAAATGATTTAATGCCAAAATTAAAAGAGCATGTAGCTAAACATGGTTATATTGTTGATATAGAAGAAAATCAACATTCAGAAGCAAGTTGGAATGATACTTTTGCTAAAGCTAAAGATATATTAGCTGTAGACCCAACTCATCTACCAAATACTTATTTAAAATATTATTTATTCCAAGATTATGTTGTAAATCATTCAGATAAAAATTATACAAGAGCAAATGAAGTTATGGATGGAAGAGAAAAATTTGTATTTGGAGAATGTAGAAAAGTCATAGAGAAAGGTACTGCTGAAGGATCAGGATTACACATTGATGAACATGCTTCATATATAGTTGACTTAGCAAGAGCTATAGCATTTAATACTCAAGAAAGAATGTTACTTATAGTTGAAAATAATGGTGCTATAGAAAACTTTGATAAGACTGCAATGGTTGAAATACCTTGTATAGTAGGATCAAATGGACCAGAACCATTAGTTGTTGGAGATATTCCAAGATTCCAAAAAGGATTAATGGAACAACAAGTTGCTGTCGAAAAATTAGTTGTAGAAGCTTGGGTTGAACATTCATATCAAAAATTATGGCAAGCTTTAACTCTATCAAAAACTGTACCAAGTGCAACTGTAGCTAAAGAGATATTAGATGACTTAATAGAAGCTAATAAAAATTTCTGGCCAGAATTAAAATAGTTAAACAATTATTTAAAATATATAGAGTTTGAAATAAGAAGATGCTTAATTAAAAAAATAAGTGTCTTCTTGTTTTTTATAAAAATAATTATATAAAAATTTATTTTTTTAAAAGTTTATACTAATTTTATATAGATTTTAATATTGTAAAGAAAATGTTTTAAAATTTTAAACTAAAAGTGTAATTTTTTTACAAAAATAAGTGTCTTTTTAAAATAAAGAATTTTTTTCATGACAAAAAATAGTTTTTATTGGTAAAATATGAAATATAATTAAAAAGATGAAAGAGCAATTTAATATTTTATTAATAAGTTATGGTTAAAAAAGGATAAATAGTATAAAAACTCATAATAAATTAATAAATATTCATGGTCGAATTTTGTAATTCTAAAATTATTTACTAATTAGTTAAATAATTTTAGAATATAGTTAAAGGATGATTTATTATCTTAAGTTATGGTTTCTCTTTAAATATAAATGATTTTAATAAATTATCTAAGTAATTAAAATTTTATAGGTAAGAAATATGATGTTTTAATAGGAGATGATATTAAAGATTAAAAAGGGAGAGTATGATAAGATGTTTACAAATGAGTTAAAAGATTTATTAGCAGGTTTATATCAGAAATATGGATGTACTCAAGAGGTTCTTCAACTTAGCAATATAATTGATGAAATTATAGTTAAAGAGCAAAGAGAAAGATTAAAAGAATATTATAAATCAAGAAAAAATAATATCTAATTTCAAAAGTTATAAAGCATATAAATATTATTAACTCTAAATTATGAAAAGCAATTGAATTATGATTATTACAATTAATTTTAAGGGCCTTAAGACTTTGATTTTGTTAACATATATTATAATAAAAAAATCTATATTACAGTTAGTAATATAGATTTTTTTATTCATAATATGTATAATTAAACTTCTTTAAATTAATTAAAGTTTATTTAAATGATTTTATACTATTTAATCTATCTTCAAGTTTTTGTTCTGGAGACTTTTTGAAGTCGTATCCATAAACTGCATTTTCAAAATCACCATAAGTTGGATTTGGAAGCACTATGTATTTTGTTCCAAAAAATTGAGCTTCTTTATCTACTATTTCTCTTCTTTGTTCATTAGACTTGTTATCATATCCATCAGGGAAGTCGCCTAAGTTATCTCCACAGTAAATTGCAAGGTTATAATTATCTTTTATTTTATTCCATCTAGCATCTTTACTACTTGTATCTGTTTTTAAAAGTATATGGTCTTTATCTGAATTTACAAAACCTAATTTTTGCATATTTTTTATAGTTGCATCAAGTTCTTTTTCTTCACTTCTATTTGAAACATAGAAAACTTCAAATCCCTTACTTTTAGCATAATCAGTAAAGTCTTTAGCTCCATCTATTGCAGCTGCGTCAGCCATTTGTACCCATTCACCAAAGTTTTCTTTTGAATATAATTCATTATGTTTTATTTCATACCCAGCATGTGGTGAATTATCTATTATTGTTTCATCAATATCTAAGGTAACTGCATAGGGTTTAGCAGTAGGTTCTTTCACCAATTCATCAACATATCTCTTTCCAGAGTTGTATGCTTCATATCTTAAAGCCTTTACTTCTCCAGAATTTTGTTGCCACAAAGTAGCTAAAACATTTCCTTTAACAATTTCTTCAATTGCATTAGTCTTTGTTGTTTGTTCTAATTGAGATATTTGTTTTGCTTCTTGATTGTTTTCATAGACTAAAGTACCACCAGTTCCAACACCAATACCTATTATTGCTGATAATACAATTGCTGTAATTTTTGAGTTTCTCATAATCTCATCCTTTCATTTGTTACGTAAAAATGTATAACATATTAAAATGGTTATTAATATGTTAACGCTTTCATTATATTTTATGTTTTTACTAAAATCAAGTATTTAATGAATAATATACCTCTTTAATAATTAAAAATAGGATGAATTAATTTATTCTATTAAAATTTAATCAATAATTATGTAAATAAAAAAAGATAGTCAAATGACTATCTTTTTTATTAGATATAATCCATAGGATTTACATGTTGTCCATTAATTCTTATTTCAAAGTGAGCATGAGGACCTGTACTATATCCTGTAGAACCAACTAAAGAAACTACTTGTCCTTGTTTTACTTTTTGACCTACAGAAACTTTTAATTGAGATGCGTGAGCATATAGAGTACTGAATCCACCACCGTGATCTATTATAACCATATTTCCGTAAGCAGGATGATATTCAGCAGCGGTTACAACCCCATCTTTAGCAGCTACAAATGGAGTTCCTGTTGAAGCTGCAAAGTCTACACCTGTATGAACTTTATACTGACCAGTTACAGGGTGAACTCTTGGACCATATGAACTAGTTATGGTAGAAGAAGCAACTGGTCTTATAAATCCACTTGATGAATTACTAGTTGGAGATGCTGTGCTTGGAGTTTTAGTAAAATATGATTGAATTTCCTTTTCAATTTCATCTTCCCTATCTGCTAATTCTTTAAGTTCAGCATTCTTTTCAGCTTCTAATTCCTCTAATTCGTTTAATTGAGATTTATAAGTATTTAATGTATTTTCATGTTCAGCTTTAACTTCATTAAGACTTTTTTCTTTAGAAAGAAGTTCGGCTTTTTTGCTAGCTAATGTAGATTTAGAAGTTTCAAGTTCAGTTTGTCTAACTTCAAGTTCATTTTTTAAAGCTTCAATCTCTTCAATAAGCTTATTATCTGTTTTAACAAGAGTTCTTATATTTGCTATATTAGAGAATAATTCTCCAAAGTTTTTAGACTCAAGAATCATATATAAAAACTTATCGTTTAAGTTAGATTTATATACGTTTCTAAGTCTTTCACCTAATATTTCTTTCTTTAACTCTTGTTCTTTTTTAGCTTTTTCAATTTCAGTAGTATTTTCTTCAATTGATTTTTCTACTTTACTTATTTCTGAATCAGTTGAAGAAATTTCATTATTTAAAGTTTTTATCTTCTCTTCATATTCAGTAACCTTTGCTTGAGCTGAATTAAGCTCAGCTTGTTTAGCGTCAATGCTATCTTTAATTTCATCGAGCTTTCCCTTTTTAATTTCTTTTTCTTCTGTAATTTGTTTTTTCTCCTCTTGTAATTTATTAACTTCGGGATTTGCTTTAGTTATTAATGGTGCTGAAAAAGCACTAATCATTAAAAAGCTACTCATAAACAAAGATACAATTTTAAGTTTGTTCATTTAATCACCTATCTTTAATATATTTTTCGAGAGTTTTATAGTAATTTCAACAAATTATACCTTAAAACCCTTAGTAATATCCACAAAAATTTTGAAAATTTTAAGTTAACTTTTAAATAAAAGGTTAACAAATGGTAAAAAAAGATTGTTATATTACAAAAGGAACAATATATGTAAAATTAATACATAGATAAGTATAAATAAGATATTTCTTATTATTAAAGAAATCAATATAATATTTATGTAAATGTCTTTTTTAGATTGTTAAGATGAATGTGAAATGTAAAGTTAAATATGTTTATGATTTTTTAATATATACTTTATTCTTAACATTGCAGAGAAGAATAAATAAGCTTTTATTTAAGATAAAGCTTAACCAAATATAATTAAATTATTGTTAGACTTTTAGAAATTTTGAATATTAATACAAAAGGAAAGGTAAATAGATAAGTGATTAAAAAGCTACCTCATATTAATTTATTTTATACAGGCATATTAAGATTAATTTAAAATAATCTTAATATGCCTCTTTTAAATTAGGGATATGTTTATTAATAGTTACCTAAATATTAATTTAGAGTTTTATTAATCAATATAAATATATTTTTGGATTATATGTTTTAGTGATTAAGATTGATACTGCTTGTCAATAATTAAAGTGAATTATAAAAGAGGGGGAATTTCTTATGGCTAGAAAATCATCTAAAAAATATTTAAAAGAGGCAAATGCTCAAATAATATTATTTGTTCTAGTTATGATAATAATGAGGATGGTAGTTTTAAACTTCATGAGTGAAATATCAGGAATAGAGTTTGAAGAATTATCTAAGGCTAGAATCTATAATGGAGATATTACAGCAACATTATTCTTAGAGAGGCTTGTGAATTTTTTTGGTAATTTTATTTTAGAAACATATAAAGGAATAACTTTGCTTGCAATAATAAATGTATTTGTTGCTTCTTATATATTAACTAAAAAAGATTTTACAGGTAATTTCTATTTTAATTTGATCATAGCATATTTATTTTCAACTATAATAACAGTATTTCTATTGTTAGCTGGTATAATTTTGTTTTTTTGTATAATGCAATGTATGGTAGTTATAAATTCATTAAAGGTAGATGTGTCTTCAGAAATTTTGTGGTTAGCTATATCTTTATTAGTAGGAATAGTTTTTATAAAGTATTTTAGAAAAAGTGTAGTATTTTCTTTACTAGCATTTTTAATAATATCTGTTTATACTTCCTATTATACTGATATAGGTAAAAAAGCAATTAATACAGATTATGCTAAATATAGCTTAGAGGAATTTGCTAATAATTTAAACTTAGTTGGAGAATAGGTCTATGTGATTATATTTAACAATAAGTAAGTAGAGTTTATTTATTATTTAGGAAATTAGCTTTGACCATTTTAATGTCTTGTTTTTAGGTTGAATTAAAATAAAAAATATGGTGAAAATTATATATGAATTAATATGAAAATCTATGTTTGTATAGAAAATATAAGTGTATTATATATAAAAACTAAAAATATAATATAAAATAATACAATATTCTACAGAAAAGTATATTGGATGTAAATTTTATTCAAGACACTTTACCTAGTGTATCTACATAGGAAAAAGTAAGTATTTTAAAGAAAAATATAGAAATAACAATATATTTTATCTAGAATAGAAAAAAATATTGAATTAAATATGGCTAAAATGATAAGATGAATTTCGTCAGCAAGAGACACGGCAACAAAATATCAAATGAAAAATTTGAAAAAAGTTGTTGACAAAGTTTCTTAAAGATGTTAAAATAAGAAAGTCGCTTGAGGACGACGACGAAATGGTCTTTGAAAATTAAACAGAAGATATTAACATAAACCAGCAATTCTTTTATAAGTAATATGAGTATAGATT
>OIFS01000070.1_pt1 | contig 78564 bp, 69 predicted proteins | sample 1582131 | NCBI WGS metagenome assembly OIFS01 (sample SAMN07501065, study PRJEB24779) | human gut metagenome | isolation source: stool | host: human infant | place: USA: Pittsburgh, PA | reverse complement strand
CTTCGGAATTTAAGCCTTTGGAGAGCCATACAAAATCGTAGTAGCTTAGGCAAGGCGAGGCTTTATGAAGAAGGAATGATCTCGATATGGATACATTTGACCATATTTTGAGTAGCAGATAGGCTATGTATGTGATTAACTTTATAAGAGGGTTTTTAATGGCTTTAGCAGATAGTGTTCCAGGGGTTTCTGGTGGTACTATAGCATTTATAATGGGATTTTATAATAAGTTTATAAGTTCATTAAATGCTTTAACATCTACAAAAAAAACTGATGTAAGCAAAAAAGATGCTATAATATTCCTATTAAAATTAGGAATAGGTTGGATAACTGGTATGGTTTTATCAATATTATTTATAGCATCAATATTTGATAAAGAAATATATAAAATCAGTTCTTTATTTACTGGATTTATAATATTTTCTATACCAATAATAATTAGCGAAGACAAAGAGTCATTAAAGAAAAACTATGGATACATAATATATGCTATTTTAGGAATAGCTATTGTTGCCGCAATAACATATTTTAACCCAGCTACAGGAAGTGCAAAAGGAACAAGTTTAGTATTAAATGAGTTTTCATTACCACTTGCACTATATGTTTTCTTTGCTGGAATGATTGCTATATCAGCAATGGTTTTACCAGGGATATCAGGATCAACATTACTTTTAATATTTGGTCTTTATGCACCTGTTGTAAATGGAGTGAAAGAAGTTTTAACATTTAATTTTAGTTATTTACCTATGCTTATAGTTTTTGGACTAGGGGTAGTTGTAGGAATAATAACTACAATAAGATTAATAAAATTCTTACTTTCAAATTATAGGTCTCAAATGATTTATTTTATAATAGGATTAATGATTGGATCTATATATGCAGTTTTTATGGGACCAACTACATTAGAGATTCCAAAGGCTGCTATGAATTTAAGTAGCTTTAATTTCCTATTCTTTATTATAGGAGGAGCTTTAATTTTAGGATTGCAACAGTTAAAAGGATACCTTGAGAAGAAAGAAAAAGTTTCTAATATATAAAAAATATATAGTAGCTGTCATTACGTAGAAGTAATGACAGCTTTTTCTTTAATATTGTAGATTTTTAGAATATAATAAGAGAAATAGAGGATTGTAGTCATTTCTTAATTAAAAATTAACCTTAAAGCCTTTGTTATACTAAATTTTTTATAGTATATTATTAATAAGCTAAAAATTTATTTATACGGAGGGATAAGCAATGTTTTTAAAAGAGTTAAATAAAGAACAAGGATTAGCATTTATAAATTTAGTAACTGAATTTGCTTTAGCTGATGAGAATATCAAAAAAGAAGAAGAAGATTTAATTCGTATATATCTTAAGGAATTAGATTTAGAAGAAGAGGAATTAGGAAATCTTTCATATGAAGAATCAGTAGAAACTATAAAAAATTCATCAGAAAAGGTTAAAAATATTGTTTATTTTGAACTTATCAGAATAGGACTTGTTGATGAGGATTGTGATATAGAAGAAGTTGATTTCTTGGAAAAAATAAGCAAAGATTTAAATATATCAAGAGCTAAAAAAATACAAGTAGCTAATTGTTTCTATAACTTCTCAGAAAAAGATGGAGAAGAAAAATTAGAGGAAATGGCAAAAGATATAATAGGATAATAAAAAAATAGAATCGGCTGTATCAAAATATAAGAATAAAAATTATTTTGGTATAAGCCTTTTTTTATTTAATTACATGGAAAAATATGTATAATTGGGTTATAATTGAATTGTTAAGTTATTAATAGGGGGAGAATATATGGGAAGTAAAGTTTTTGAGAGAAAAAATAGAGTTTATAATTTAAAATATAGTGATGATATAAGTAAAATTTGTAAACCTTATAAAATAGTTTCAAATATAGCTTGGATTGTAGTTGTAATTGCATTAGTAGAGCCTAGAGTTTTATTACCTACTTTTTTATTAAGCCTATTAATGTTTTTAAGTAAGAAAATGAAAGTATCATGGAGGGTGAGTACTTTTTTAGAAAAGGTGAGAAATGGAAGAGTCGATGAAGGAAAAAAGATTTTAAGTAAATTACAAGGGGATATAGAGGATCCTATTTATAAAGAACTTAAAGAGTTATTAAAAATAAAAGATTATAATTTATAGTTAAAATATAGATTAGTTCTTGTATATGGGTAGGAGGTTATGATATGAAGAATGTTTTATATAAAAATCCGGTTATTTCAGCTATTTTTATAAATATATTATCTTTAATTATTTATATTTCCTTAGTTAAAGATAGAATTTTTATATTTGTTTTATTTTTGTCACTCATAGGAGTCATTAATAGACAAATAATAATAAATGGAATATGCATAAACAAAGAAAAGAAAATTTTGATTTATAGTAGTTTCTTTTTGATGCTCACTATAGGTTTTATTTGTTCTGTATATGTTAATAGGATATGAAATAAAGTTTTATTTTATAAGAACAAATAAACTCATATATAAATAGATATTTAAAATATAGAATGAATATTTAGTAATATAAAAATTATCATTGACATAGAGGATAAAAGAATTAAAATAATTTAATAGGAACAGGAGATGATAATTAGAATGAATAATAAATACATGGTGGTAATTTCTTTAGATGCTGTATCTTCAAAAGATATTGAAATAATGAAGGAATTACCTAATATATCTAAGCTAATGAAAGAAGGAGCTCTTATAAAGAATGTAGAAACAATATATCCTTCTTTGACATATCCAGCTCATGTATCCATTATTACTGGGAAATATCCAGTTAATCATGGAATAACAAATAATATAGTATTAAATTTTAAGGATGAAAATCCAAATTGGAACTGGTACGGAAATAAAATAAAGGGAGAAACTCTTTTTGGACTAGCTAAGAAAAATGGTCTTACAACGGCTTCAGTGGTTTGGCCAGTTACAGGAAAAATGAAAATAGATTATAATATGCCAGAAATATTTGAGACAAAACCTTGGCATAATCAAATAATTATGTCTGCTTTAGCTGGAAGTAAAGTTTATCAATTTAGTATGAATAAAAAGTTTGGGTCTCTTAGAAAAGGTACAAAAGAACCTTATTTAGATAATTTTGTTACAGCATGTGCTAAGGAGACAATAAAAAAATACAAGCCTAATTTAACTATGGTCCATCTAATAGATGTGGATTCTCATAGACATGATTATGGATATGAAAGTTTAGAAGCTTTAGAAGCTTTAAAAAGACACGATATTAGAGTAGGAGAGATAATACAGTGTTTAAAAGAGGCAGGGATATATGAAAACACAACATTGATTTTACTAGGAGACCATAGTGCAATAGATACTCATAAGGTAATAAGGCTTAATAGTGCCTTTAGGGAAGAAGGATTAATAGAATTAAAGGATGGAAAGCTTAAAAGCTTTAAAGCAATAGCTAGGGAATGTGGAGGCTCATGTTATATTTATTTAGATAATAAAAATAAAGAAGATGAGAAGAAATGTTTAGAAGTTTTAGAAAAGCTTAAGGAAGAAGGAGCTTTAGAATACATATTAAATAAGGAAGAGGCCATAAAAGCTGGAGCTAATGATCAATGTGATTTTATGGTAGAAGCTACTAGAGGATATTATTTTTCAAATGAATATGAAGGAAAAGTTATTGAGGAAACTAAAGATATAAAAAATAAACATACTTACAAAGCAGTTCATGGATATTCACCTAGAAAAAAAGATTATGGAACATTCTTTTTAGCTTTTGGAAGAGGAATAAAATCAGGTGTTGTTTTAGAGGAAGGTAAGCTTATAAATCATGGACCAACCTTAGGAAGAATATTAGGTTTTAATTTTCAAAAGGCAGATGGAATAGTTGAAGAGAGGATATTGAATCTGTAATAATTTTCTATGATTTTGAATAAAATAATTAATTGAATAAAATTGTTGAAATTGTCGCAAAATTATGATATTTTAAAATAGTAGAAAAAATATTGCCAAAAATTATTTCATAATGTAGATATGTAATTAATTAAAAGAACGCTTAAAATAGCGTTTTTTTTGCTTTTAATAATAATTCTAGAAAAAAGCTCTATAATAAAAGTTGATTCTGAGCATACTAAATATATAATTCAAGTTTTATAAAAAGATAATAGTTATCTTTTTATAGATATAGCTAAGATGTATTTAGTTTTTAATATATTGATAAAATAAAAATTAGTTAAAATATAGATTGATGTCAATATTTTAAATAGGTAAATTAAGAATAATTTGTTAAAATAATTAACAAAAGTGATATAATTATCTTTAGTAAAATTATTTTATATATGGAGGACTAAAGATGAAAATACTAAAATGGCTTTTAATATTTATTCCTATAAGTATTATAGGTGAATTTATGCATTTTTCTCCAACTCTTATGTTTGTATTATCTGCTTTGGCAATAGTTCCTTTAGCAGGTCTTATGGGAGAGGCAACAGAGGAAATATCATTTTATACTGGACCAAAATTAGGTGGTTTTTTAAATGCTACTTTTGGGAATGCTACAGAACTTATAATTTCATTTTTTGCATTAAAAGATGGTTTGTTTGATGTGGTTAAAGCTTCTATTGCAGGTTCTGTAATAGGAAACATATTATTAGTACTAGGTGCTAGTATGTTAGCAGGAGGATTAAAATATAAAACACAAAGTTTCAATAAAAAAGTAATGGAAACTAGTTCAAGTATGTTGTTATTTGCTGTTATTGGATTAACAATTCCTGCTATATTTATGCATACAATAAAACCAGAATTTTTAAACACAAAATATGAAAGTTTAAGTGTAATAGTTGCTGTAGTAATGTTTGCTATATACATATTAAGTTTAATATTCTCATTTTTCACTCATAAGGATATATATGCAGTGGAACAAGATGAGGAAGATGGAGAAGCTAAATGGTCATTAAAAAAGGCCATAACAGTGCTTGTTGTAGCTACAGTAATAATTGCCATAGAAAGTGAATTTTTAGTTGGGGCAGTAGAACCAATGACAGAGACTCTTGGGTTAAGTAAGCTTTTTGTAGGTATAATATTAATTCCTATAATAGGTAATGCTGCAGAACACAGCACTGCAATAATAATGGCAATGAAAAATAAAATGGATGTTTCAGTGGAAATAGCTATAGGATCAAGTCTGCAAGTTATTTTATTTGTGGCTCCAGTATTAATATTTTTAAGTCTTATATTTAAGCCTATGAGCATAATATTTAATGCCTTTGAATTAGTAGCTTTAATAGTTTCAGTACTTATAGCTAATAGAATTGTTAATGATGGAGAATCAAATTGGCTTGAAGGAGTTCAACTTTTAGCTGTTTACATAATAATAGCAGCTATGTTTATGATCGTTTAAATTAAAAGATTAATTAAATAAAACAGGTAAATTTTAAAAAGTACTTATAACATTAAATAAAGTATAATTTCAAAAATTAAGAGGTTGCATATATAATTAATAATAAAAATTATTTATATGCAACCTATTAATTTTTTAAATTATAAAAATAAATTTTTAAGATTTTCTATAAGAAGTTTATTATCTTCAGGTTTTAAGACACAAACCCTAAAGAAATATTCATTTAAACCTTCAAAAGAAGAACAGTTTCTTATTATCAATCCTTTTTCTAAAAGTTTATTATAAAGTTCAGTAGCAGTGAATTTTTTAGATCTAATTTTACAAAGTATAAAGTTACTGTAACTTTCATATACCTTTAAGTCCTTTATTGAACTTAATTCTCTAAATAAATAATCTCTTTCTTCTTTTAACTTAGAGGTATTTGAAAGAATATACTCTTTATCCTTAAACATAATTTCTCCCATTGTTGTAGCAAAGATATTTATATTCCACAAATCAAGTTTTTCAACCATTGACTTTTTAATTTCTTTATTAGAAATAAGTCCATAACCTAATCTTATACCTGGAGTTGAGAAAAATTTAGAAGTTCCTCTAATTACAAATAGATTATTAAATATATCTACTAGTGGAGTAGAGGAGTAAATTTCAGGCTCTGTAAACTCAACATAAGTTTCATCAACCATGAATATTGATGAAGTATTTTTTAGTAATAAAGAAATTTCATCCTTTGAAAAGGCGAATCCAGTAGGATTATTAGGATTACAAATTATAACTAAATCAAACTTTGAAGAGTTTATGCTTTCTATTAATTTGTTAACATCTATTTTAAAGTTATCTTCTTCTTTGGAAAAAAACTTAGTTATTTCACAATTTATCTTTTCAAGTTCACTTTCATATTCTGAATAAGATGGAGAAAGTAATAAAGCTTTTTTAGGGTTTATAACACTTATAAAAGATGATATTAATTCTGTAGCTCCGCTACCAACTATAATATTTTCTTTTTTGCAATGACAATATTGAGAGATTGACTCCTTTAAATCTTTATATTTAGGATCTGGGTATATAGAAACCATATCAATATTATTTAAAATTGCATCTTTAGCTTTTTTAGATGCTCCAAAGGGATTTATATTTGAACTAAAATCTTTAATATCTGTTTTATTTAGACCTAATTCATTTGATAAATCAAATAAATTAGCACCATGATTAATACTCATAAGTACCTCCTAAGTTTATATAACTTTTTATCTCTTACCTATAGTATAATTCTTTAATTAAAAAATAAAAAGGTCTAGATTTTAATGAAATCTAGACCTTACTTTATTTTAAGATGTGTATTTGCTTGTTACGCTTTTAGAACTTATGGCTTTAATAAGTCTATTAACAGGTAAAATACCTAAAAGTACTATACATATTAAACCATCAGCTCCTATTAAAGAACCATTTACTAAAAATGAATATAGAATTGGAGACATTCCTTTAGGAGCAAAGGCTCCAAAGAAAACAACTCCTGAAATAAAGTGAGCCAAAAATTTTAAAAATATTGCTACTATAGCTCCTGAAATTCTATGATTTTTAAAGAATCCTGCTACTCCTAATGCCATATATGGTATAGGATAATCAAATAATACTTGTACAGGATGAAGTATGTATGGATCTATAAATAAGGAAATTATACCGAATAAAAATCCAGTAAGCATTCCAACTAATGGACCATAAGCATAAGAAATAAGTATTATAGGAATCATACTACCTAAAGTTATTCCTCCACCTTGAGGAAATTTGTATATCTTTAGCATGTTTAATACAGCAGTAAGTGCTAAAGCAATTCCTATTGTTGTAAGCATTTTTGCATCAAATTTGATGTCTTTAGCCTTTATAAGTAAAACTAATATTATTAGGACTCCTATTAAAGTGAGAATTGTTAGTGGATTAGTTACAATCTCCTTAAAATTTCCTCCTAAATTAATTGATGAAAAACTTTGAATAAAATCATTTATTATTTGTGAAAATGACATCATAGTTTTTACCCCCTCCTTAAACTTTAAGTGTGCTTAGAGAGTCTAAAGAATGTAAATAAAAAAACCGAATCTAAATATAGATCCGGTTTAAATACAGCCCTAAACGCTTCCCTACGCTGGAATTAACCAGATCAGGTGTTGAGGGTTAATGATAAAATAATCATCTCTCAGCCTAAAGGCACCCCTAGCACATGAAATAATTCTAAGTATATTTTATATGCAAATGACAATTAGGTCAAGTAATATTAATTATTAAATAAAAATTTTTATCAAAACTTACAATGTTTAAATTTAACCTATACCACCATATATTATTCCAAGAATTATTACTAGTATAGTAACTAAGATAAAAATGTATTTCCCTAAAGGAATAAACCATTTTCCAAGTTTTTTATGAGCTCCCTTATTTACTTCTATTAATACATTTTCGCCACCAATAATATAGTAGAATACAACAGCTACCAATAAAGCACAAAGTGGAGAAATTATTATTGTAATAAGATTTGAGAAGTTATCAAAGATTCCCATATTTAATGATAAAGGTATTCCACATAAAAAACAAAGGACTGATATTATAATTGAAGTTTTTATTCTATTTGACTTAAAGTGAGCCATGAAAGCTTCAACAGGCCCCTCTAACATATTTACAGAGGATGAAATAGCAGCAAATATTACACTAAGAAAAAATAATGTACTTAGTAAGGCACCAAAATTCATACCTTGAAATATTTTTGGTAAAGTTATAAACAATAAAGATGGCCCAGATGAAGGATTTAATCCATATGCAAAAACTGCTGGCATAATCATAAAAGATGCTAAAAGGGCAGCCAAAGTATCAAATATGGCAGTTTGTATTGCAGATGATGGAATATCAAATTTATCATTTATATAACTACCATAAACAACCATACCGCATCCATTAAGGGAGACTGTGAAAAATGCTTGGCCAAGAGCCATTACCCAAGTATCTATTTTAAATAAGTTTTCCCATCTTGGAACTAATAGATATTTGACTCCTTCAAAAGATCCTGGTAAAGTTAGAGATCTTATGATTAAAATTATAAAAATTAAAAGAAGTAGTGGCATAACTATTTTGTTTAATTTTTCTATACCACGGTCTATTCCTAAAGAAACTATTATTAAAGTTAATATTATTGCTAGGGAAAACCAAAAGATTGTATTAGGTGTACCAGCAAAATTACTAAAGTAAGTAGTAGTATCAATAGTATTAATAGATCCAGTTAAACTTAAGAAAAAGTATTTAAGAATCCAACCTATTACTATAGAGTAGAATATAAAAACTCCTGTTAATCCTATAGGAGGGAGCATACCAAAGAATTTTCCTCCCTTTAATGATTTACTTTTAAAAGATTCAACTATACCAGTATATGAACCTGCTTTAAACTTTCTACCAAAGGAAAATTCAGTTATAAGACCTGTAGTTCCAAGTATAAAAACAAATAAAAAGTATGGTATTAAGAAAGCAGCACCTCCATATTGACCAAGTCTGTAGGAGAATAACCATATGTTACCAAGACCTAAAGCAGCGCCAACACAGGATATTACAAATCCAAACTTTCCAGTAAAATTTTCTCGTTCTTTCATTTAAAATACCTCCTAGATTTTTATATAAATATAAAAAAATAGGTCATATAGTTAAACTATACGACCTATAGGGTATTAAAACTCTTTATTAAGGCCATATAGTATTACCTATGTGACCTATCTTTATAACGAAAATTAAGCCATCATAGATACAATCCAAAATTCCTTTGGAGTTTGTATCCATGACTGCATATATTCAATCATAAATACAAACTATCTATAATAGCAATAATAAGAATTATTAAGTTTTGCTTTTATTAAGTTTGTACTATTTATCATAAAAAATTCTCCTAAAAACAAATTTACATTGATTATATACCTAAAAATATTAAAATGCAAGGTTTTAATTGTTAAATATTATCAATAATGTTTAAATTAAGATTGTTAGTAAGGGTATAGGCATAATCCATAGTATTATCCCAAAGATCACAAGGAGTGTGACAATCAGAGTTAATTATGGTTTTAACCTTTGCTAAAGAAACCTTATTCCAAAACTTTTCATAGGGATAAGGGAATCTTTCTCCATCAGAATATTTTTTCTTTCCTCTTCTAATACCGTTTGCATTAAATTCTAATATGAAATCATATTTTTTTGCTGTATCAATAATTAAATTACAGGCTTTATCACAATTTTCGTCCCAAGGAAAATCATTTATAAAGATTAAATCAGGGTGAGCTACAAAGTCAAAGTATCCACTTTTTATACCAAGACAAATACTTTTAGCATATTCTATATACTCTTTAGTACTTTTTAAGGAATATGTATTTTTCAATTCGCCATTTTCAGTTAAAAATAAGTGTTGACCTAGAGCTAAGTAATCAAATTTGAGCTCATTTTTTAGGTAATTATAATAAAAATCATCTGAAGGCAAATATTCTATTTCCAAACCAATTTTAATCTGAATAAAATTTTTAAATTTTATTTTAAGTTTTTCTAAAGTAGTCTTATATTCCTCAAGTTCGTTAAAGTTCATTCTAAGATTAAATCTATTATCTGGATAAGGACCATGATCACTAAATCCTAAAATATCTAAGTTGTTTTTTATAGCTGCATCAATATAATCCTTATCTTCTCCCTTAGCATGTTTACATCTTTTAGTATGGGTATGAAAATTAATTTTTTTTAACATAAATTCCACTTCCTCTCCTCAAATAGAGTATATCAAAAAAGCAAATAAAAGATAAATATTAATAAATTTTAAACAGAAAAATGTTAACAGAAAATTCTTTGACTTTTTCTTTTGAATAAAATAAAATTATTCCACGATAAGTAATGAACCATATTTAAAGCAGATAGTTTACAAAGGAAACTTTATCTAATTAAAGTTATTTTATTATTAATATTTAAAGGAGATATGAACATGGGGTAAAATTTTGATTTAATTTTTTGAATAAAACATTATTTTAAATTAATTTATTAGAAGAGGTAAAAAGAGGAATGAAAATAAGATTAATAGAAGAACATGAATTAAACAAGGTTAAAAGTATTTATGATAATGTTGTAAAAGAAATGAATTTAAGAGGACTTTATAATTGGAACGAAAGTTATCCCAATACTGAAATAATTTTTAAGGATATCTCTAATAAACATCTTTATGGAATAGAAGCTTCTGGAGAAATAGTAGCTGTTGCAACTATTAATGATTATGCTTATGATGTTTATAATGATATTGCATGGCAAGTTGATGGACCATTTTTGTCATTTCATAGAATAGCTGTTTCACCATCTCACAGGGGAAAAGGATATGGAAGAAAAATGATAGATTTTGTAGAAGAAATGGCAAAGGAAAAAAAGTGCAATTCCATAAGAATTAGTGCTTATCATAAAAATGAAAATGCAGTTAATTTATATAAAAACTTAGGATATGTACATGTAGGAGAAATGATGTCTATGAGAGATATAGTAGAACCTTTCTTATGTCTTGAAAAATCAATAATGTGATTATGATATGAACCAATTTATAGTTTTAAATAGACTATGAATTGGTTTTTTTATTGTTAAATTTGCATTAAGGTTATGTAAAGTGAGAATAATGAGTTTTTTTTATGAATAAACATATAATGAATGCTATGAAAAAAATAGGGTAAAAGATTAAAAAATGTAGTTATTACTCTATATATGTTGAAAAGAGGGGAGGGAAAATTAGCATTTAAAAATTTGTTTCAAGGGGGATTCATATGAAAAAGGATTATAAGATTTTAATAACTAAAGCATTATCCTTAAGCATGGTAGGAAGTTTATTTACATCTTATCCTACTTTTGCTAAGGAAATTAAGACACAAGAGGGAGACTTAATAATATCTGAATATTTACATGGACCATCTAATTCAAAGGCTATTGAAATATTTAATGGAACAGGGGAAGGAATAAATCTTTCTAATTATGATTTGGCTGTATATTCAAATGGAAAATATGAGGGAAGTCCAGTTTCTCAAGGGTTAGAAGATAAGATTATAGAAAGTGGAGAGACTTATGTAATTTACAATAACCAAGGGAAAGATGAAAAATTTACTGAGGTTATAAATGATTTAGAAAATAAATTAGGGGTAGGAAGCCAAACAGTAGGTTTCAATGGTGATGATGTTGTATTACTTAGAAAAAATACTGGAAATGGATACGAAATAATAGACTCCTTTGGAGCTAAGACAGAAAAAGATAAAAAGTTTTATGATAGTAAATTCATAAGTGCTAGAAGAAAATCTGAAATAAAAGATGGTGAAAATAACATAGATAAAACACCATTTGATGTTTCTATTCAATGGGATGTAGATACAGAAAATTTATATGATGATTTAGGAAAGCATGATATTTCATGGAGTGAAGGAGAAAATCCTTCAGGAAAAGTTCTTAAGGTAAAGGAAGCAAGAAATAAAAACTTAGGCGAGGAAGTTACTACAAGAGGTGTTGTAACTTTTAATGATAGAAATAAAACTCTCCATATACAGGATGAAACAGGAGCTATTGCAATTTCAAACTTTAAATCAGGAGTGGATTTTGGAGCAATAACTAAGGGGAATAAGATTGAAATAAGTGGCACATTAGATAATTTTAATGGATTACTTCAAGTACAAGCTACTGATATAAAAGTCTTAGGAGATTTAGGAATGCCTGATCCTAAGTTAGTTACTATTAAGGAATTAAAAGAGTCAAATTTTGATTCTCATTATATTGAGTTGAAAAATACAGTAGTTGATTTAGAAGCTAAAACATTAACACAAGGAGAGGATGTTTTAGATATTTACTTTATACCTTCAGGTTTAGAGGTTAAAACAGGAGATTTAGCAGATGTAAAAGGCGTTATTGGAAGATTCAATGATAAAGTTCAACTTTATGGTTCTTCAGCAGAGTTTACAAAAATAGTTGAAGATAATGAAAGTCCTGTAATAACTCATAAAAAAATTGAAAAGGCCAATATAAACGAAGATTTAAACATTGAAGCTAAAGTAAGTGATAATAATAAATTAGAAGAGGTATCTATTAGCTTTAAGGGAAAAGAGGATACTGAATTTAAAAAAGTAGTATTAAAAGAGGAAGATGGAATATTTAAAACTTTAATACCTAAGGAAGATTTAAAAGCTTCTGGAATGGAATATTATATTGAAGCTAGTGATGGTAAAAATATTTCAAGAGTACCAGAAAGTGGAGTATATGCTTTTCAGGTAGTAGACGAAGACTTAAGTGGACCAGAGGTTAAGAATGTTTTACCTAAGGAAAACTCAAGTGTAGGAGAAAACAGAAAACCTATTATAAGTGGAGAATTTATAGATAATTCTGGAGTAAATGTAGAAAGTGTAAAAATTAAATTAGATAATGAAGACATAACTAAAGTAGCTGAAATAACAGAAACTGGTTTTTCATATGAGATTAAGGAAGACTTAGAGGATGGAGAACATAGAGTGGAAGTTAGTGTAAGTGATTCTTTAGGAAATAATAGGGTGAAAGAATGGAAGTTTAGAGTAGGAAAGATAAATCATTATTATGGACAACTACATTCACATACTAATATTTCAGATGGAACTGGAAGCTTAGAGGATGCTTATAAATGGGCAAGAGATGAAGGTAAGGCTGATTATTTTGCCGTAACAGACCATTCAAACTGGTTTGATAATGATACTGAAGCCAATATAAATGATGGATCAATGAGTAAAGCTTGGACTAATGCTCAAAATATATCTGATAAATATAATGATGATGGTAACTTTGTTGCTATGTATGGTTATGAAATGACTTGGTCAGGATCTACTGGAGGCTGGGGACATATAAATACATTTAATACTCCAGGATTTGAAACAAGAAAAAATAGTGATATGAATTTAAAAAATTATTATAATACTATTTCTCAATTACCAGAGTCAGTTTCTCAATTAAATCATCCAGGAAAGACTTTTGGCGATTTTGCAGACTTTGGTTTTTATAGCGAAGGAGCAGACAAGGTAGTTAATTTAATAGAGGTTGGAAATGGAGAAGGACCTGTGAGAGGCAGTGGATATTTCCCAAGCTATGAATATTATACAAGAGCTTTAGATAAGGGATGGCATGTTGCTCCTACTAATAACCAAGATAATCATAAGGGAAAATGGCTTACAGCAAATGATGCTAGAACAATAATATTATCAGAAGAAAATTCAAGGGATGCTTTATATAAAGCTATGAACAAAAAGCAAGTGTATTCTTCAGAGGATAAGAATATGACTATTGATTATACTGTTAATAATCAAATAATGGGAAGCAATTTAGGTGAAGTAGAAGAATTAGATTTTAATATAGAAATAAATGATGAGGATAAAGAGGATACTATAAAGAAAGTTTCAATAATAGCTAATGGGGGAGTAGAGGTCATTTCAAAGGAATTTAATAGCAATAAAGTTTCTTGGAATTTTAAGCTTAAACCTGAATATAGCTACTATTATGTAAAAGTAGTACAAGGAGATCAAGATATTGCAGTTACAGCTCCAGTATGGATTGGGGAAAATGTAAATGTAGGATTAAATGAATTAAAAACTGATAAAGATATGCTTTTAGTTGGTGACGAGGCTAAATTATCAATAGAAGTTTATAATAATAGTTCTGAAAGATTAAACAATATAAAGGTTGAATTCTTCAATGGAGAAATTTCAGATGAGAAGAAAATTGGAGAAGAAATTATAGAAAGCTTAGAAGGAAATAGCTTAAAGGAAAGTTCTATAACATGGCAACCTGAAAGAGCAGGAGAATTTACTATTTATGCAAAAGCTACAATTTCAATAAATGGAACAGATAAGACATTTACTAAGAGTTCTAAGATAGAAGTTGTAAATGAAGGCGATGTTTATAAGGTAATGATAGATGGAGCTCATGCTAATCAATATGTAACAGGAAACTATGCAGGAAAAATAGATGCTTTTGAAAAGTTATTAACAGAAAATGATTGTATTCCTATAATAAACAAAGAAGAAATAACAGAAAAATCTTTAGAAAATGTTGACCTATTAGTTATAACTGACCCTCAAGGAATTGATGAGCCTAAGTATGAAGTTTACAAAAGTAATTTTACAGCCTCAGAAATTGACGCAATAGGAAAATACATGGATAAGGGTGGAAATATAATCATTACATCAAGGGCAGATTATAAAGATGGAGTTGGAGAGTATAGTAATGGTGCTCAATTAAATCCTATTTTAGAGAAAATAAATTCAGAATTAAGAGTAAATGATGACCAAGTTGCAGATTATGAAGTTAATGAAGGACAACAATTTAGACTTATGTTAAGTAAGTATTCTTCTCCTAACTTTAATCTTGTTGAAGGATTAGGTGAAGAGGATAAATTTAGCTTCTATAGTGGATCATCAGTAGTATTAAAGGATGGAGCTAAGGGAGAAAAGGTTGACTTCTTAGTAAGTGGTCATGAATCTACAGGAACAGATGATTCAGATAAACAAGGGGATAATGTTCCAGTAGAAAAAGGACAAGTTAATGTTTTAGCAGTAGAAGAATTATCTAATGGAGGAAAGGTAGCCGTAGCTGGAAGTACTTTCTTCTCAAACTTTGAAATAGATGGAACTAATGCTGAAAGTAAAAGCAATAGTAAGGTAACAAAAAATATAATAAATTGGATGTTGCCTGAAAAAGAATTAGAAAAGCTTACTATTAAAGAATTTAGAGAAGATAAAAATAATGATGGAGAACCAGATAGATTAGGAGAAGAGTATGTTTTAGAGGGAATAGTAACAGCTCAGTCAGAGGCTGTAGAACCTAAAAATGCTTTCTTTGAGGTTATATACATTCAAGATGAAACTGGTGGAATAAATGTTTTTGGTGTTTCTAATACTCCTGTAAAAGTTGGACAAAAAGTAAGAGTTAAGGGAAGAGTAGAGGCATACCAAGGTGAATTTGAAATACAAATAAGTGATGAAAGTGCAGATTTAGAGATAATTGATGAAAATATAAATGAAGTGAGTCCTAAAGAAATGAGCACTGGGGATAGTATGCTTCATGAGAATGAAGGATGGTTAACAAAGGTAACAGGCAAAGTTGTTAACATGGATGATAGCAATCTTTACTTAGATGATGGTTCAGGAGTTTCAAGAATATATGTTGAAGGATATATATGGGATGGAATAAATGAAAATATGAAAGGTAAATGGGATCCAAGAATAAAAGTTGGTGATACTGTTTCAGCAATAGGACTTAGCTCAGAAGACCCAGAGGGCAATAGATTAAGAGTAAGAAATACTGGAGAAATTGTTCTTCAGGAAGAAGAAAATCTTGGAGTTATAAACACTGAAATTACAAGTGATAAAAATGAAATAAAAGAAAATGAAAAAATAAGCTTATTAGCTAAAGTAGAAAATAGCAATAAGGAAGCTTTAGAAAATGTAACTTTAAAAATCTTTGCTAACAATGGTGAAAATGAAGTTTTACTAAAAGAAGAAAAAATAGATTCTTTAGGTGTTAATGAATCTAAGGAATTAACTTTTGAACATGCTTTTGAATCAGAGGGTAGATATAGTATAAACATAAAGCTTTTTGATTCTGAAGGAAATGAAATAAAAAGTAAGAATAAAGAGTTTTCACTAGTTGTTTTAAAAGAAATTAATGGTGGAGATTCTGATAATAATGGGGATGCCAATAATGGTGGAGATTCAAATAATGGATTAGGAAATGATTCAGGTGAAGAAAATAAACCAGGCATAGATAAACCTAATACAGAGAAACCAGAAGAATTACCTAACACTGGTAATAGAATGAATGCTAACATGCTTATGGGCTTTGGAGCTTTATACTTAGCTTTAGGATTTTATATGGTTTCTAAAAGAAAAAAAGTAAGATAAATAATTTATTAAGTTTTTAGGGCTGGCCTTCTTTAGGTCAGCCTCAATAATAAGTAAGTTAGGGTAGTAGGAGAAATATTATGAAAAATAGTAAAAAGAGTATTATTTTTATTATAAGTACAGTTTTAATATCTTTTTTAATTATAGGATTTTCAAGATTTATATTTGATAATGGATTTATGAAGGATAGACTAAATAAAAATGTGCAATATTATGAAGGAAAAGTAAAGAGAATAACTAAAGAGATGTTAGAAGGAGATAAATACATAGAGGGTATAGAGCTAGGATATCAAAATATAGTCATAGAAATTTTAGAGGGACCAGAAAAGGGTAAGGAATATGAAATCGTAAATAATATTAGCAGAATATACAATATGCCAGTTGAGGAAGATACTAAAGTAATTCTAGGTTTCTTTTATGAGAAGGATGAAATAAAAGATATAGCTGTTTATAGTTATAAAAGAAGTAACATAATATTTTTGCTAGTACTATTATTTGTAATAGTTATAATTGGAGTAGGTGGAGTAAAGGGAATAAAATCATTAGTTTCACTGTTTTTTACTTGTGTTTGTATAATATTTTTAATGATTCCACTAATGTTAAGAGGAGTAAATCCAATATTAGCAGCAATTTTTTCAGCACTTATAAGTATTATTGTTACATTGGTTTTAGTTTCTGGAATAAATAAAAAAACTTTTACTGCTATTTTAGGAACCTTAAGTGGAATAATTATATCAGGGGTAATAGCAATAGGTTTTGGAAAACTTGCAAATTTATCAGGTATTAGTATGGAAGAAGCTGAAAGTATGATGTATATAGCTGAAAATACCTCCTTAAATATTCATGGAATAATGTTTGCAGCTATATTAATAGCATCCTTAGGAGCAGTTATGGATGTTGCTATGTCTATTTCCTCATCAATTTTTGAAATAAATGATATTAATGATACTTTAAATAAAAGGGGATTATTTAAAAGTGGAATGAATATAGGAAAGGATATAATAGGAACAATGGCTAATACATTAATATTAGCTTTTGCTGGAGGGTCCTTAAATACAATAATAATGTTATATGCTTCTAATATGAGTAAAAATCAAATATTAAATTTAGATGTGCTTTGTATAGAAGTTATACAAGGCCTTGCAGGCAGTATAGGAATTATACTTACAGTGCCAATAACAGCTTTTGTAGCAAGTTATTTTTGTAATTTGAATTTAAAAAAAGTGTAAAAAGCCTTTTAAATCAGGGATATAATATGATAGTATAAAATTCTAGACATTATTAATTGAGAATATTTAAGACTAAATGAGGAGGACAAGAATGAGCAAACAAAAGAAAGAGTTTCTTATGATTGGAATTGGATTAATAGGATTATCTCTAGTTTTACATTACGTGCATTATCTTATATTTCAAGATTTACATCATACACTAATATTTCTTTTTGCAGATATAGCCTTTATACCTATGGAAGTATTCTTTACTACTTTAGTAATTGATAAATTACTTGAAAAGAGGGAGAAAGAGCATTTAAGGGATAAGCTAAGTATGCTTATAGGAGTATTTTTTAGTGAATTAGGAACAGATATTTTAAATACATTTGTTTATGCAGATGATAATACAGAAATAATTGCTAAAGAGGCCTTAGTAACTAAGGAATGGAACAAAAATGAATTTAAGAATTTAGAAAAATTAGTAGATGAATATGAGTATGATATAGATATTAAAAAGGTGGACTTAATAGCTTTAGAAAAGAAATTAAATGCTCAAAAGGATTTAGTTATAAACTTAATAACTAATCCCATGTTAATAGAGCATGAAGAGTTTTCAGACATGCTTATGTCAATACTACATCTAAGAGAAGAACTAAGTAGTAGATGTTCTCATGAATTAGAAGAGTATGAAATAAAACATTTAGCAAAAGATATAAATGTTGCTTATAAGTATTTAACCTTTGAATGGATTCAGTACATGAAACAATTAAAAGCTAATTATCCACAATTATTCTTAAAAGCCTTAATTACAAATCCTTTTGATAAAAGATCATTAAAGGAAAAAGAATGTAGTTATTTATAAAAAAAGAAGTATGATATATCCTCTTAAGGTCATATCATACTTCTTTTTTAGTTATTCATTATTTGATATGTAGTTTTTTACATTTTTTAAAACTTCATCTTCACCAACATACATTATTATATCATCAGCCATTATTTTGAAATAAGGTCCTGGAGAAAGGAACATTTCTCCTTTTCTTTTAACTCCTATTATAGTTGCCTTTGTATTTTGCCAAAAGTCTAGATCCCCAATGCTTTTTCCAACAGCAAAGCTTTCACTTTCAACAATGCTTTCAAAGGGTATAACAGTCCCTACATTCCTAAGTTGCGTAGCAAATTCAATTATATTTTCTATGTTTTTTTCAAGTTGCTTGTCTAATTCGTTCTTAGCTTTTAATATTTTATAAGTATCATTGCTTAGGGTTGTAAAGTCAGATTGAGCTTTAAACTTGCTTAAAAAGTCCTTGGCATTTTCTTTACTATTTATGATTATTCCACTTTTTTCATTAACAGATACTACGTTCATATCCTTAAGTAAGGCCACTGAGCGTCTTATAGTTTCAGGTGAAACTTTATATATGCTAACTAGGGTTGTACGACCTGTAATTTTACTTCCTTCTTTAAAATCATTATTTAAAACTCTATTAGCTATATCAATAGCTATTTTTATGTAGTTTGGCGTTTTTGTACGTTTAGCCATTATAATATCACGCTCCATAGGATTAATATATTGCACTAAATTGATTTTATCACTTAGAGAATGGCTTTGTAAATTATAAAGGATGTTTTTAGTAAAAAATAAGAGTAGAAAATAAAATTTAATCAACATATATATTAAAAATTATTCATATATATTTAATGTATTGAATAAATATGGTACTTAGAATAGTGTGAAAATTTGGGGGTGGAATTTTGTTAAAGAATAGAGAGAGGATGAAAAGGTTAATAGCTTGTGGAATAGCAGCAAGTATAGTTTCAGTTAATGGATTATCTGTTCTTGCTTCTGAGTTAAATAAGTCAGATAAAGTTAATTTAGCTTTAAACAAAAAAACTGTGGCCTCTTCAAGAGAAGTTAATGACAAATGGGGTGCAGAATTAATAACTGATGGTATTAAGGATAAGCCAAGTGATCCAAATGCTAAGCCAGGTAATTCTAGGTGGGCTAGTTCAAGAAGTGTACCACAATGGATATACATTGATTTTGAAGAAGCAACAACCTTTGATCAAGTTGATATACTTTGGGATGGTGCATATTCAAGAAATTATAAATTAGAGGTTTCTAATGATGGGGAAACTTGGGAAGAAGTTTACGCAACTAGTGAGGGGAAAGGAAATCAAGAGTCTATAAATCTTGGAGAAGATATAACTGCTAATTATTTAAGAGTTAGCTGTGAAGATACAGCCCATGAATGGGGAAATGTATCAATATATGAAGTAGAAGTTTATGATAACGAAAATGAGGAAAATGTAACTCCTCCAGAAACAGAGACAGGAGTCAATATTGCTTTAAATAAAACTGCTACGGCATCAGCATCAGAAACTAATACACTTACTCCAGACAAAGTTGTAGATGGAGATACATCTTCAAGAAATTCAAGATGGTCAAGTGGAGGATTTTCTAATGGTGCTAAACAGTGGATAACTATTGACCTAGAAAAGGAAAGCACTTTTGACAAGGTTAGATTATTCTGGGAAGCTGCCAACGCTAAGGTCTATGAAATTCAAACTTCCAATGATAATGAAAATTGGAAAACAGTTCATAGAAATGAAGCTGGAAAAGGTGGCACTGAGGTTATAGAATTAAGTGAAAAAGAAAATGCAAGGTATGTAAGAGTTTATTGTGAAAAAAATAATCCAGCAGTATGGAATGCAGTATCTTTATATGAAGTAGAGATATATAATGGAGAGATTCCTTCATCTGGTGATTTAGATGAAGTTTTAAACTCATTAGAAGTTCCTACTATAAATAAGGGGGACTCTAAACTTCAAATGCCAGAGGTTCCAAAAGGGTTTGAGATAAAATTTATTGGGGCAGATTATAATCAAATAATAAATGATGATATGACCATAAATGAACCTTTAGTAGATACAAAGGTAGTTGTGGATTTTGAAATAAAAAAAGGCAGTCTAAAAAGAGAAACTACTGGTATAGAAATAACTGTACCTGGTAAATATTCTGGTTCTTTAGGAAGTAATACTAAGCCAGAAGTAGTTCCAAGTTTAAGAGAATGGATTGGAAAAGATGGAAACTTTACTATAAGAGATTCTTCAAGAATAGTTATTGATCCTACCTATGAAAATGAACTAAGCAAAACTGCAAGTGAATTTAAATCTGATTATGAGGAGATAGTTGGTAAACCAATTGAAATAGTTTACTCAAGTTCACCTGTAGAAGGAGATTTTTATTTTACTTTAAATTGTGAAGATAAGAGTATTGGAGAAGAAGGATATTATATGTATGTAGATGAGTACGTGAAAGTTGAAGCTACTCACAATACAGGAGCTTTCTACTCAACTAGATCAATACTTCAAATATTAAAGCAAAATGGAGAAACTATTCAAAAAGGAATAGTTAGAGACTTCCCAAGATATGAAAATAGAGGATTTATGCTTGATGTTGGAAGAAAATTCTTTACAATGGATTATTTAGAGCAGTTTATGGAAGCTATGTCTTGGTACAAATTAAATAACTTCCAAGTTCATTTAAGTGATAACTATATTTGGACTAATAATGAGAATTGGGAAACTGCTTATGCTGCTTTTAGATTAGAATCTGAAACATATCCAGGTTTAACAGCAACAGATGGAAGTTATACTAAAGAAGAATTTAGAGAATTTATAGAAAAGTCTGGGGATCATGGAGTAGAAATTATTCCAGAAATAGATGTTCCTGCTCACTCCTTAGCATTTACTCGCTATGATCAATCTTTAGCCTTAGGTACAGGAGGAGATGCAACTTATTTAGATGTAGGTAATCCAAAGGTTTATGATTTTGTAGATGGATTATTTGATGAATATTTAGGAGGAGAAAATCCAGTCTTTGGAGATCAAGATTTCCATATTGGAACAGATGAGTATAAGGGAGCACCTGAGAAAAAAGAAGAATTTAGAGCATTTACAGATAGATATCTTAAAAGAGTAAGAGATGATTATGGTAGAAATCCAAGACTATGGGGAAGTTTAGATGTTTTCCCAGGACAAACTCCTGTAACTAGCGATGGAGTCCTTATGAATATATGGTATAGGGGATATGCTGATGCTAGAAATATGATAAATCAAGGATATGATATTTTAAATACACAGGATGCAGATCTTTATATAGTTCCAGAAGCAGGTTACTATAATAACTATCTTAACACAAGATTTTTATATAATGAGTGGGAACCAAGAAGATTTGCTTCAGATTACAAACTTCCAGCGGGACATCCTCAATTAAAGGGAGGAATGTTTGCTGTATGGAATGATATGATAGATGAAAAAGCCAATGGAATATCTGAAAGAGACATCTATGATAGATCATTCCAGGCAGCTCAAGTTTTATCAGAAAAAATGTGGGCGGCACCTGATAGTGAAACAAGCTTTGAAGAGTTTAAAGAAAGAGTTGACAAAGTAAGTGATGTTCCAGATTCTAACTTAACTTATGATGTAGAATCTAAAACTGAAACTGTAATTGATTATGATTTTGAAGAAGATTCTACAGAAAATATTAAAGATAATTCTGGAAATGAATATAATGCTACAGGAACAAATGTAGAATCTGTAGAAGGTAAAGAAGGAAAAGGAATTAAATTAAGTGGAGGAGAAAGTTATATTGATACTCCAATTGATAACAAAGGTTTAGACTATACAGTTTCTATGTGGGTGAAAAAAGATGCAAATGGAGATTATAGTGAGCAAATATTATCAGAATCTAACACAGGGGTATTAAAGGCTTGTCAAAAAGAAACTGGTAATGTTGGTTTCTCAAGAGAAGGATATGACTATTCATTTAATTATAAATTACCTGAGGGTGAATGGGTAGAGTTAACCTTTATTGGAGAATTAAATAAAACAAGTCTTTATGTAAATGGAGAATTTATAGAAACTATAAATAAGAGTAATGGTGGTAAGGTAGGAACATTTATTTTACCTTTAGATAAAATAGGAAGTTCAACTAATTCCTTTAAGGGTAGCATAGATGAAATTACTATTAAGGATGGCGCTCATAAAATTGCAGATCCTACAGTTATACCTCAAGAGCAAATGAGTGCAACTGCTAGCAGTGAGCATCCTAATATAGGATCAGAGGGAATAGCTGATTTTGCTATAGATGGAGACGAAAGTACTATATGGCATACTAAATGGAGTCCTGTAGAAGCATTACCTCAACACATTACTTTAGACTTAGGTGGAAGTTATAATATAAATAAATTTACTTATATGCCAAGACAAGATGCCTTAAATGGTAGCATAAGTAAATATGAATTCCAAGTTAGTACTGATGGAGAAAACTTTACAAAGGTTTTAGAGGGAGATTGGACTGCTGACCATAGTACTAAGGTATTAAAATTTGATCCAGTAGAAGCTACTCATGTAAGATTAGTGGCTAAAGCTGGTCATGGTGGATTTGCCTCAGCTGCTGAATTAAATGTTCATCAAGTTTTAGAGGTTCCAGAGGAAAATGTGGGTCAAAGTTTCTTAACTTTACCAGAAAGTGTTAAAGTAAATGAGAATTTTGATGTTTTCTTAGGTGCTAATGAAATAAAAGAAGATTTATCAGCTTATGCAGCAGAATTTACTTTAAAATATAATCCAGAAGTATTTGATTTAGTTGAAGTTACAAATGGAATAGATGGAGTTTTAGTAAATTATAAAGAATTAGAACCAGGCGTAGTAAAAATATTAGCTGCTAGTTTAGGAAATCCTATAGAAAATTCTACAAACTTAGTAAAGGCAACACTTACTCCTAAGAGTGAATCAGAAAGAGAAATTTTTGAAGTAATTTCAGCAAACTTAGGTGATGGAGAAAATGGAAAGGTTTATGAATTAGGATTAACAAGTGGAGAAGTAGCAGTAGGCAAAGGTAGTGCAGAGATAATTGTTAACCCAGTAGAAAACTTTGAGGCTTCAGAGGTTAGTAGAAAATATGTAAATGTAACTTGGGAAGCTCCGAAGACAACTGAAGGTTTAGAAGGATATATTTTATATAAAGATGGTAAAAAGGTTGGAGAAGTTGGTGCTGATGAGACAACTTATAAATTTAAAGGCTTAAATAGACACACAATTTACAACTTTAAAATAGCTGCTAAGTATTCAAATGGAGAAATTTCTAGTAAGAAGTCAATAACTTTAAGAACAAGCAGAAATTAGAGAAATAAAAAATAAGAAAAAGACCAGAATCTTTGATTTTGGTCTTTTTTTATAATAAATATTATTTTGCTATATAATATAATTAGTTATAGAAAGAGAGGATTGATTAACATGTTAAATGTAACATTGTTAGGAACAGGGGGAGGCATGCCTATGCCAAATAGATTTTTATCATCAGTTGTTATGAATTTCAAGGGGAGAAAAATTCTTTTAGACTGTGGAGAGGGCACGCAGGTTTCTATGAGGGTAAATGGAACTGGATTTAAAAGTATAGATATTATTTGCATAAGTCATCTTCATGGAGATCATATATATGGATTACCAGGATTACTTTCTACAATTGGGAATAGTGGAAGAGTAGAGGATATATATATAATAGGACCTAAGGGAATAAAAGAGGTTATAGATGGATTTTTAATAACTCTCCCATATCTTCCATATAAACTTAATATACTAGAAGATGCAAGTAATTTAGAATTCATGGTTAAAAAAGAAAAAATGGAATTAGTTGAATTAAATGAAAAAATAAGTTCGGATTTAAGTATAAAAACTCTAGAATTAGACCATTCCTCTCCTTGTTTAGGATACTCTTTTAATATAAGGAGAGGAAGAAAATTTAATGTGGAAAAAGCTTTAATGAATAAAGTTCCAAAGGAATTGTGGTCTAAACTTCAAAGAGATGAGGAAGTTAGTTTAAATGGAGTTAAATATTATAGTTATATGGTCTTAGGGGATGAAAGAAAGGGAATAAAATTAAGCTACACAACAGATACAAGACCTACAGATGATATACCAGGTTTTATAAAGGAAAGTGATTTATACATATGTGAAGGGACTTATGGAAGTGAAGAGGATATGCATAAGGCCATAAAAAATAAACATATGACTTTTAAGGAGGCAGCTAATTTAGCTAAAAGGGGTCAGGTAAAGGAATTATTATTAACTCATTTTAGTCCATCTATTAATGATCCAAAGGAATTTATAAATAATGCAAGAGAAGTATTTGAAAATTCCCATGCTGGAAGTGATGGAGAAGAAAGAGTTTTAAATTTTAAAGAATAATTAAAATAAGATATTTAAAACTTCCAATAAATGTTATAATTAATATGTAATCTTATAACTAAGAAAGGGATTGAGGATATGAAGGGGTTAATAGTTTTTGGGGAAAAAGGTTCAGGAAAAGATACTGTAGCTAAGCTTATAAATGAGTATTCAGAGAAAAGTGTTAGTTTCTTTAATATAGGAGACTTAGTTAGAGATATGTCATGTATATTTTTAGCAACAGATAAATGGGAAAATAAAAAAAGAGAATTTTATGTAGATACGGCTATAAAACTTAAGGAAATAGATGAGGACTTTTTAAGTTACTATGTATTAGGTAAAATACTAGATAAGTTTAAAAAGAAATCTATGAAAGATATAGATAATGAGCAACTTATAATAGTAACTGGTGGAAGAACATATGAGGATTTTGAATTCTGGAAAAAGAGCGGTTTCAAAACATTAGGGGTTAAATGTGATGAAAAAGTAAGAATAGAAAGATTAAAAAGTAGAGATGGTTATGAACAAAATTCACAAGATGACCTTGAAAAGAATACAAGAAAAATAATTGACTTATGTGACTTTACAGTGGATAATAGCGGATCTTTTAAGGATTTAACAAAGGAAGTAACAGATTTTGTGGTTGAAAATGGATTATAAAATTCTACTAAGATAAATAAAAATAAGGTGTTTTAATAAATTTATAAAATTAATATTTGGGAATAATATTAAAAGAATAGGTAGGTTAATTCTTACTTATTCTTTTTTTTTGTTTACAATAATGTTATATAATGTTAATATATGGTTTGTTGGGAGGAATATATGAAAAAGAAATTTGTAATAGGAATTTTAATTGTAATAGTTTTATTTTTAATTTTCGGATTTAAAGACATTAAAGGCGGCTTTGAAGATGGATTTAATGCGGCGATAAAAACAGAGCATTTAAATTAGCATTATATGTGTAAAAGTGTTATAAGTGCAAGTATTCTGAATTAAAAGTATAGTTTTTAACTGTGCTTTTAATTTAAAATTATTATGGTTATATATTTTAAGTGCTTTATTTTATAATTATATTGAAAATAATGGTATTAATAATATAATAGCTAATTATTTTTAAAATTACTTTTTAGGAGGAACAAATGAAAAAAATCTCTTTAATATTTATAGCTTTAAGCTTTGCTCTTTTATTTCTAGGTTGTGGAAATAATAATGAAGCATCTAGATACTCTTCTACAGCAGCAGATAGAGATACTATTGAATCCTTTGGTGTAGATGGACAGTTTGCCATCTATAAATGTATTGGCAAAGAATTAGATTTGTTTGATGCTAAAAATGAGCACAGTATTGATATGATATCAAATTATAAAGAAATAGAACCGTATGTTTATACTATAGGCGAAAAAGGTTATACTAAATTAAACTATGCCAATGGGAATCTTATACAATCAAATGATTTAAACAAATTTTCAAATAATGATAAAGCTATATTTGAAGATTTAAACAAATAAAAAGAAATGCTTTTATAATAAATTTATTATGAAAGCATTTTTTTATTGTTTAATGAAAACCACTCGCTATGCGAGTATGTTCAGATGAGCTTTAGCGATGTAATAAAAAACCTCCCTTTGTTAAAATGAAAATAGGTTCGCAGCCAATTTTCGTAACAAAGGGAGGTTTTTAAATGGATACAAACAGTTTAGCACATACAAAGAGGAATTGTAAATATCATATAGTTTTTGCACCAAAATACAGAAGGAAAGAAATATACGGAGAGAAAAAACAAGAAATAGGTAAGATATTAAGACAGCTTTGTGAATGGAAAGGAGTTAAGATAGTCGAAGCGCACGCTTGCGTAGATCACGTACACATGTTTGTTGAAATACCACCTAAAATGAGTGTTTCAAGTTTCGTTGGGTTTTTAAAAGGTAAGAGTTCAAATGCATTAGATTATAATATTTCTTGTTTAACTCTTTCATTATTCTTCTCTTTATATATTTTTATTTATAGAAATCCAAACAGAAGGTTCTATTAATACAACTATATCACTAACAATAGCATATTTGGTTTCTTTATCTGTATATGTTAGATATGAATGTATATTATCTTCATCACCTTGTCAGAAATTAAATAGTTAGCAACCCACATTCTAGCTTTCTTTTCTTGCTTACTTCTATTAATTTTGTCAGAGTAAGTTATATATTCAGAAGTTAAATTTCCTGAAGAAGTAAAGTAATGACCAAGTTCTTCAGCTAATACAGATATATATTTTCTAGTATCAGTAAGTAAATTTTTATGTATTCCAATTTATAGGATGCATTCCTGATACTTTAAAATATATACCTTCAATATTAGATGATTTAAAATAAACTTCTTCTAATGCTATATTTTAATCTTTAATTAAACTATAAATATAACTTAAACTTTTCATTAGTTTCACCATCCATATTATTTATTTACAGGATAATTGTAGCATTTTTATATTAATATGTCGAACATATGTTCTGAATTGGTAAAAAAAGAAAGAAATAAAAATTATTTCTTTCTAAAAATTAAGGTGTACTCTTTTGACATTGATTTTACTGCTTTTTTATTTTTAAGCTTTGAAATTTTATTAGGTATTCTTTTATTTAATATATTTCTATCAAATTGATATATGAATTCTAGTTCTAATTTTGTAGACAACTCTTTTAATATTTTATCAAAATGAACTTCATTATCAGATATACGTCTATTTCCAACTGTTAAAATCATATAACAATTTTTTTTCAAAACTCTAGTCATTTCTTTGAAAGTATTATAAAAATCTATATAAAATGATGCTAATTTACTGGATTTATTTATATCTGATTCAATCAATAATTTATTGTATAATAGTGAAATAGTTTCTGAATAGCTTAATATATTTGAGTCAACTATATAATTTTCTTTATAATTGATCCCACCTAAACTATTTTTATCTATTCTGTTATCATAATTTATTAACTCCTGCTTTATATTTGGAGAAATATCGTTTAAATTAATCCATCTAAGTGGCAATACTGAAAACTGTCCATAAGTAACAGTTGTATGATTATCACCATAAGGTGGAGAAGTTATTATTAAATCTATTGAAGATTCAGGAATATAATTTTTAAGGATATCAATAGAGTTTCCTAAAAATAAATTTGATTTTGGATTTTGTATATTATTAGTATTTTTAAAAGAAATATAATTAATAATACTTTCAAAATTTTTAGCAACTATTTTTTTGAATAAATCAATAGAATCACATTTAAAATTTTCAATTTCATCTTTCGATTTGATATGAAGTTTAAATGTTGAATTTTTAGAGTTATTACTTAATCTACTTGTTTCAGCGAGACAAATCCAAAAAAAATTCCTGGATTCTTTATTTTCTATGTTTTTTATACAAAACTGTATTTTGCTTAAGTCAGATATTATATCTTCTTTATACCACTTATTTATTTTCTTAAAAGATACTATTTTAAAGTTAATTTCATCATTTAATTTATAAGATAATAATTCAATATCTTTTTTTAAACTTTCAATATCAATATTGCTAACTTTAAATTCACTTAATAAATAAGCAAGAGGGTTAATATCTATTCCGAAAACTTCTAAATTATTATTTACACCTTCTAATAATGTTGTTCCTGATCCCATAAATGGATCTAATAAATTTTTTACATTTGGATCTATTTCAAGGATAAATTTTATTAATTCTGAGAGCATCATTGGAACCATAGTAGCTGGATAAGAACATATACCATGTAGAAATTCTTTTTTTGAATTCTTAAAATCCCAATAATCAGAATCTATATCTAGAGTATTTTTAATTTTATTTATTAAAGCTATATCATTATCATTCAAAATTATCTCCCCCTATAAAATAGAATATAATATAAATAGTAAATTGTCCAGGAGAAATCTAGAAAAAATATAACTTAAATGGTAAAATCTAATTAAATAACTAAATGGAGGACTATAATGGATAAATTTACAGTAGGATTAAAGAGTGAAAATCTAGAAATGATTCTTGGACAAGTAGGCAGTCCGGCAGTAGCATTATCTGAATTGATAAAAAATGGCATAGATTCCAATGCTGGTGAAATAAGAATAGATTTAGATGAAAAGAATAATAAAATAATAATATTAGATAATGGAGATGGATTTTCTAAAGAAGATATAGAATTTTTGGGGAAAATAGGAGAATCAAATAAAAAAGTAGCAACTTTAAAGAGAAGAAATGGTGGATATTATGCTGGAAGTAAAGGTTTAGGAATTTTGTCGGCTTTTTCATTAAGTAAAAAATTAATAATAATAACAACAAATAATAAAAAAACTTATAGAGTAGATTGGGCAAGAGGAGATGGAAATTTTACTTATGAAGAAATTGAATTTACTGGTAAGAAAGGAACTGAATTAATTCTATCAGAAGTTGATAAAGAAAGTTTTAAGGTTTTAACAGATGAAACGGAAATAGGGAAATTAAAACATTTATCATGTAGGGCTTTTGAAAGTTGTAGTACGGATAATATAGAAATTAATTTGTACATAGATGGTAATAAAAAGGATTTAAATGACATTGGATCAATAAATGATTTAAGGGATATATTAACAACAAAAATAGATTTTAAATTTGATTCAAGTAAAAATATATTAACTTATAGTTTTGAAAAATTTGGATTTGCAGATAAGATAAAAGAAAGACTTAAAAATCATGTTTGTATTGATTTAAATAATAATGATTTGGATTTAATAACTTTATTAAAAGAATATTATAAGATTACGAAAACAGTTGATCAAAAGAATTATAATTATAACTATCTAAATAGTGGATTAGATGATTTTCATGGTAGTTTATTTGTAGCAAGTAAAAGACCTAATAAAGAATGTAAAACTTTTGGGAATGGAGTTAAAGTATTTGTTAATGACTTTGCTATATATAATTATTTAGAAAATGATAATGATTGGTTAGGTTTTACTCAATTAAGTCAAAGAAAAAAGAATACAAATTTAAAGTCACATAATGTATATGGATTTATTAATTTTAATAATTTTAATGAAAGAGAATCATCTATTGAAATATCTAATGAAAGAGCAGATTTTATTCAACAAGCTGGTTTTAAAAAATTCAAAGAAATACTAAAAGAAATTATAGTAAGGATATCGTTTGAAATTGATGTAGCTTATAGAAATAATAATATTGATAAAGAAAATTATTATGCTGAGTATAAAGAAGATTATAAATTTTTATTTAAAAATAATAAAATTAGTATAATAGAAAAAAATAGTGAAAATGATGAAACTAATGTCAACGAAGATATAGCAGAAAAAATAATCGAAGAAGATATAGCAGAAAAAATAATCCAAGAAGATAATATATCAAAAGAGGATATTAACACAAAAGATAAAAAAGAATATGAAAATGATTTTAAAAATGTGACAGAAGTAGAGCAAATAGTAATACCACCTAAAGAAGTTATGAGTAATAATATTAGGGTTAAAAGCGTTAAAAAAGATAAAAAATTATTTCTTGAATCAGAAGTAATAAAAAAGAGTATAAACTTAGAATTTCCAGATTTAATAAATCAAGTTAAAGATTTAGATTTTAATAAATACTACTTATTATATGCATTAGTTTTTAGACCTTGCATTGAAGATATAGCTAAAAGATATTTGAATAAAAATAATATTAATATAGATGGAGATTTGAAAAATAATATAGTAAATGTTTATAAAGATGTAGAAAAGAAAATGTGCAGAAAAGAAAAGGGATATAAGCCAAGTGAAGAGGTTACTATATTCAGAAATTTATTTGGAGGAATGAACGCATTAAGAAATTATTTAAATAGCACTATTAATACTTTTACTATGGAAAAATATACTGATATTTTAAATTCATACGCACATTCTCCACGTTTTATGGAATATAATCAAGCGAAATTTATAGCTAATAATATAATTATTCCATTAATAATCATGGAGAAATATGTATATGATGGTATAGAATAATAAAGGACATTAGATAGTTTTTATGAAACTATCTAATGTCCTTTATTTTTTATATTTATGTTTAACATATTCAATAAAATCTTCAATTTCTTTTTTTGCTTCTTCTGGAAGCTCATCATCAATACCATTTTTATTGTGTAGGGCAATGGGAGTTGATTTGTCTTCTAATAATTTCTCAGCAGATTCTTTTATATCTGTATTGCCAATTAAATAATCTACTGATACATCAAAGTATTCAGCAAATTTCTTTTTTAATTCATCATCAGCTTGACGTTTATTTAGTTCATATTGTGAAATTCTAGTTTTATGTAAACCAAATTGATTTGCAAGTTCTTCTTGAGTAAGTTCTTTATTTATTCTAAGTTGACGTAATCTATCACCGAAAGTATTCATAATTTTAATCACTCCTTATAATTATTATAGTGTACAAATTGTATACTTTATATTATGTAAACAAAAAGATTACAAAAAAATAATAAAAAACTTTATGGTAGACAAAATGTCTATTATACTGAAGATGTGGTAAACAGATTGTTTATAGAAAGATGTGAGGTGAAAATGTTAAAAAATTAAAAGAAATAAGAGTAAATAAAGGATATACTCAAAATGATATGGCTAAAATATTAGGCTATAAACATAAAAGTGGCTATAATAAGTTAGAGTTAGGAGACGGAAAGATTACTTTGGATCAAGCAAAAATAATTTCTGATTTGTTTAACTTACCTATTGAAGTTATTTTTTTTGATCAATAAGTAAACAATTTGTCTATAAAGATATTATCTCAAGAAAGGAGAAGAAAATACATGGCAAAGCAACCAACTAAAGCAGCTAATAATGTGTATTGTATTGCAAGAAAAAAGGCTGCTGAATTTAATTCAAAATTTTCAAGTAGGGAGGGTGCTTCAGAGTTCTTAGGAATTTCAAAGGATTCATTAACTGATTATGAACTAGACTTTTGTAAAGTAGTTCCAGTAGATAAAGTTGTTATTATGGCAGAAGCATATAATGCTCCTGAACTTTTAAATCATTATTGTTGCAATGAATGTCCTATTGGCAAGAGAATTACTCCAATAATTGAATCAGAGAATATTGATAATTTGTATAAGTTTGCAATTTCAGTAGCTAATACATTGGATGATAGTGTTAATATTCAGAAGACATTATTAAAAATAAAGAATGTTGTTACACTCAAAAATATATTTAATTATTATGATTCTGCAATAACTGTACAATATATAGGGGATGAGCAGAGCCATATAAATCGAATTAGTAAAGGTTTTAAAATCTATTAAATAGGACATAAGAGAATAGGGTTGCATTAAATTTAAATACTACCTTTAAAATTAGATTTAATAAAGCTTTGAAGATAATTCATTTAAACCACATAATATGTATTATTGGATATGGGTTGCAAGTTATTGAGGTTAATATTTCAATAATATATAATTAAATATTGAGGTGTTAAGATGAATAAAAAAATTAAAAAATTTAGGGATAAAATTAAAAAATCAAAATTACAAATAGAGAATTTAAAGCTTATAGTAGAATTATCAGTTTTTGCATTACTTGTAATGGCAGGGATTGCTTATTTTAGTAAGTCTGCATTTTGGGTTGATGGATATCTTCAGGTAAATGAATGGACTAGTGCTATAATTTCGCTTATTGGAGCTTTTGTAGGTGGTATATTTACTATGCTTGGAGTTGTATTAACTTTAAATAGAAATATTTCAGATAAAGAGAATGAGGAAGAAAAATATTTAAGGACTCAAGCTTTTATAGTTAAATCAGAAATTGAAGCATATATGAAATCAATTGAAAAATGTGTTATACGAGCAATTGATACCAAAACTTTTGAACTTTCATTAGATGATAATAATGATTTTGAATATTATTGTGATATGTCTATGGTATTTGATGATATATACTTTATGTCAGAAGGTGTAAGGGAAAGCTTTTATAAAATTATAAGTAAAGTGAGTTATGATAATAAAAAAGAAATAATAAATATATTTATTAAACTATATACAAACCATGAAAAAATAAAGAAACTATGTTCAAATAAAAATAATAAAGCAATAGAAATTTTAAATAAATTAATTATTAGTAATTGCAATAGCAATCTTGTAATACTTAAAAGTAATATTTTTGAATGGGTTGATAAAATAAAAAAGGATTATAGAGAAGAAAAGTTAAAAGGTCTTGAATTAGAAAAGTCTATTAAATTTGTTATAAATGAATTTGGTAAGTCACGTAATAAGAAATTTTTAGTTGAAGAATATATTGAATTATTAAAGTTTTTAGAAAAGGTAAGTGAATAATAAATGTATAAAAAAGTTTGAAATTATATTGGGTGTACTAATCTTATTAAACTAAATGAAACTTATTGTAGTAAGTATTCATTTAAGAATAAAGATAAATATAGGAGCTAAAAAGTAAGAAGAAAAGATAAAGATGAACAAGCTTTTTGTAATTCTAAAGAATGGAATATAGTTAGGAGAAAAGTTATTTCTAGAGATTCAGGATTATGCAAAGTTTGTTTAAGTAAGAATAGAATAAGAGTTGCTGATATTTTACATTACATAATAGATTTAAAGGGAAGCAGGGAGCTTGGATCAAGGACAAGTTTCCTGTTTTCTTTATGTAATTTATGTGATCAGGAAATACATGCTAAGTATAGAAATGGTATGGTTACTAAAAGGGGAATTTAGGAAAGAGTATTTAAGCTAATTCCTAAAGTCTAGTGGATGTATAAAGTGTAGAAAGATTATATAATCTTAGTCTTTTATATTTTAGGATTATATATTTTAAGTGTTTTATTGTATAATTATAAATGATTTAAGTTTAAGAGGTGAAATTTATGGCAAAAGATAAGAAGCTTAAGACAAATGCTATGAGAATATTAGATTCTAAGAAGGTTTCATATGAAATGTTAAGTTATGAAAGTGAAGATGGAAAGATAGATGGAATTTCAGTAGCTCATAAAATTGGAGTAGATGAAAAGAATGTATTTAAAACATTAGTAGCTCAAGGAACAAGCAAAGAGTTATATGTTTTTGTTATACCAGTAGCAGAAGAGCTAGACTTAAAGAGTGCTGCTAAGATAGCAGGCGAAAAGAAAGTTGAAATGATAGCAGTTAAGGATATAATGAAATATACTGGATATATTCGTGGTGGATGTTCCCCTATAGGAATGAAAAAGAATTATAAAACCTTTATACATGAGAGTGCAGAAGATTTAGATTTTATAATATTTAGTGCAGGAAAGATAGGACATCAAATAAAAATGAATCCAAAAGACTTAGTAAGTGTTGTAGAAGGGGAATTTGTATTTTTAATAAAATAGTAAAAACTAATTAGAGTATAGTTTAAAAGAACTTTTAAGAAATTAAAAGTTTAGAATTTTAAAATAAAATTTAATTATTAAATGAAAGAGAAGCCACAAAGTTTTATGTGGCTTCTTTTTACTTTTTAAAGCATAGTTTTAGCAAATTTCATTAAAGAAGGAGCAGCTTTTAAAAGACTTTTGTTTGATTTTGAACTCATTTTTTTCATTGCACAGGTTACGCCTATAATGCCTGCTGCAGCTCCTATGCAGGATGCAATAAGAACTTTTTTATTTACTTGAATTTCTTTGTTTAATAGACAAGATCTTATTTTGCAATTCTCATCATTAGAGTTAGCACAATCCTTTAAATCTTCCATAGAATCAAAGAATGAATAATCCTCTAAGTCATCTTCCTTAGAGTTATTCATTGAATAGTTATCTCTATAATGAGATGGGGGAACAAAGCGTTTAGATTTTTTTCTTAAGGCTTTGTATTCTTTATCCATATTTATACCAATTGCTTTATACATAAAATCACCTCAAATTTATTATTTACAAAATTAATTTATATAATCACAAATTAAAATCTTTTTATAATTTCCTTAATGATAAAAACTTAAAGATTAAAATAATATATTAAGTAACTTTAATATGATTGGTGAATAAAATGTATTATATGGGATATATTCCAAATTTATTTAGAAGGCGTGAATTTGTATGAATAAAAATGATTTAAATAAAGTTGAAGAAGGATATTATGGGAATAAAGAAGATTATTATGATAAGCAAGGGCATTGTTACACTAGTTTTTTTATAAGTGATATTATTATAGATAACAATAAGAAAGGTAGCGTTACAATAAATAATAATTTTGATATTTCTAAAGAAAAAAAAGATTTTTTGAAAGAAGAACTTTTAAAATATTTTAAACTTGAAAAAAATGAAAGTTTAGATGATGAAGAGTTAGATAAACTTATAAGATTTTTTGTAGAAAATTTAGGAGCACAATTTTATATACAAGGGGTTATAGATTCTTATAAATATATTGTTGAAAAATCTGATGATTTGTTGAGTGTAGAAAGATGATAGAACATAGAAGTTGTCCAGTTTAAATAGGGGCAACTTCTTTTTTTGTTATTTTTGATATTTTTTTGTAACTATTTTGTTGATAAATTCTACTAAAGAATATATTATAGAAGGTGAAGAATTATTTTAGGCAGGGCTTAATATGACTACTAGGGAGGATTGTGTATGAATAGGAATAAGATAGCAGCTTTGATTTTTGCTGTATCAACGGTATGTGTTGTTTCAGCACACAGTGAAAATGCTTATGCAACAGAACATAAAAATTCTAATCAATTAGAAGAGAATAATCAAACTAGATCGGTAAAAAAAGGACAAGTTATAAATGTAAGTACAAATTTAAGAATTAGAAAGAGTCCAAATACAAGCAGTGATGTTATTGGATATTTAACTAATGGTGAAATTTTTAATATAGATGGAAAAGAAGGTTCATGGTATAAAATAAATGCTAATGGTAAAGTTGGCTATATTCATGGAGATTATGTTAAAGAAGTAAGTGGAAATTCTAATAGTAGCAGCAATAATAGTGGAAGTAATTCAAATTTAGATACTTCATTAGCTGGGAAAAAGGGTACTGTTGTAAACGTAAGTACTTCTTTAAGAGTTAGACAATCACCAAGCACAAGTAGCTCAGTTGTAGGTAGTCTAAGAGGTGGTCAGACATTTGAGATAAAGGGTAAAAGTGGAAGTTGGTATTATATAAATGCAAATGGACTTACAGGATATATTCATGGAGATTATGTACAAGTGGGTGAAAATAGTTCAAATAATGGTGGGCAATCATCAGGAAATAATGGACAATCATCAGAAAATAACTCAGGAATGGATACTTCATTAGCAGGAAAAACTGGTAAGGTTGTAAATGTAAGTACTTCTTTAAGAATTAGACAATCACCAAGTACAAGTAGCTCAGTTGTTGGATCATTAAGTGCAGGCCAAACTTTTAAGATAAATGGTAAAAATGGAGCTTGGTATAATATTGATGCACAAGGAACAAAAGGACATGTTCATGGAGATTATGTACAAGTATTAAGTGGAAACGAAAGTTCTAATAGTGGAAGTAATAATAACCAAAGTGGAAGCCAAAATAACAATTTAGATGAATCTTATAATGGAAAAGCTGGAAAGGTTGTAAATGTAACAACTAATTTAAGACTTAGAAGTCAACCTAGTACTAGTAGTTCTGTTTTAGCATATTTATTACCTAATGAAAGATTTACTTTACAAGGAAAGACTTCTTCAGGCTGGTTTAAAGTAAATTATAATGGAAAAATTGGTTATTTACATGAAGATTATGTTAAAATAGTATCTTCAAATGAAGGTTCAAATGGAGGCGTAAATGAAAATTTAGGTTCAAGCCAAAATGGAAGCACAGGTGGCGGACAAGTTAACCAAAGTAAATATGAACAAGTTTTAAGTATTATGAAGTCTCAAATTGGTTCTCCATATATTTATGGAGGAGCTGGAGAAACACTAACTTCAAGCTTATTAAGTAGCTTAAGAAGAACTTTCCCAGATCATGCTGCAAGAGGATTTTATGATATACCATCAAACTATTTAAATGGAAATTACAGAGCCTTTGATTGCTCTGGATTAATGCAATGGAGTTTTAGACAAGCTGGAATTAGTTTAGGAAGAACAACTTGGGATCAAATAAACAATGGATATGAAGTTTCTCCAAGTAATGCTAAGCCAGGAGACTTATTATTCTTTAGTAATTTAGGCCATGTAGGTATGTATATAGGAAATGGTCAATGGATAGAGGCGCCTAACAAAGGTAAATTTGTTTCTATTACATCTGTTCCATGGAGTAAAATAGGAAGAGCAAGAAGGGTTCTTTAAGATTAACATAATAAATTTATTATAAAGCAAGTTATATTTAGCAATAGCTTACTAAATATGACTTGTTTTTTTATTTATTCAATATACAAATTTTGTAAAATATTATATAATTAGAATGTAAAATAATGGGAGGTGATTTGGTGAAAAAATTATTATTATTTATTAGTAGTTATGAAGGGGAAAAGAGTAATTCTTATTATATAGCAAATTATATAGAAAAAAAGTTATTAGGTAAGGTAGAATGTACTAAAATATTATTAAGTGATAAGGTGATAGATGGGATAAAAGATAAAGTTAGAAAGTGTGATAATGTGATTTTTATTACTTCATTAAGAAAAGATGAGTTTAATAGAATATCAAAAATGTTTTTAGAGGCCATTAGAGAGGAGAATAAAAATAAGGAGAATAATAAAGAAATAAAGTTTTCAGCTATTTTAAATGGTGATATTGAAGTTTTAAGTGGAGTAGAAAAAATAGAAAAATTATTAGAAAACTGCATGGAGATATGTAACAAGAAATATATTATTTGGCAGAAGGGAATAGGAGTATTAGCTAAATTAAATCTATGGGAAAGTGGTTTAGAAAACAATGCTTTAGAATATGATCAATTAGAAATAGAATTAGAAATGTTTTGTCAAGATATAGTAAATGAAAAGAGATACCACCATAATAGCTTTGCTATACCTAAAAAGGGAAGTGGATTTTTTAAATTTATAAATAATAAAATAAAGCAATTTACTTAGGTTTATAACTAGAATATAATCATTAAATAAAAAAATATATAATTTATGGAGATTAATTATATTTTTTTATGATTTTGAGACTATTAAGTTATTATATAGATTAAGTTATTTAAATAAAAAGGGGATTAGAGAACATTATATAGTTTTGTGTAAAAAAACAAAACTATATAATGTATTTTTCTTTAAATAAATTTTCTTAAGTGAAAATTACTTGTATTTTTATAATTTTTATAAATTAAGGCTATTATCTAAAGTCCTTTTTTATTAGAATCAGGGGAAATACCTTTATCTTTTAAAATTTCATAAATTGTTTTAGATGTTGTATCTTCCATTGAATAGCCTAAGTCTATTAAAATTTCATTAAGTTTTTCCTCAGAAGAAGTTTCTATTTCTATGTATGGAAATGGACAAAATGATGGATCATTAATATCTATTTCTATTAATGAATCTTTATATTTATAGCTTTCTCTATATTTCTTTATAGTTTCAAATAATTCTAATCCTAAAGATTTAAAGATATTTTTACCCATAGCTCCATCTTCTATGATTGTTTCATTTTCTTCCATTACTTTAAACTTATCTTGGCTAAGCATTTTTTTTGTAGTCATAAAATAAACTGTTTTATTGTTTATAAGGTCTTCAACAGTTCTTATTCTTGCATAACCTTTTTTATCTAATAATTTTCTATCTGGAAAATCAAAAATATCGTTTGTTTGATTTTCACGCTTTACATTTTTCGCTCCAAGTTTATTTAATATTTCTCTTATCTTTTCAACATCTATATCTATAATACGTGTTTCAAGTTCTTTCATAATTAAACTACCTCCAAATTCTTTATAATACTATTATAAACAAATTGTTAAAGGGAGAAAAGAATAGTATGGTGATTTTTCCTTTATACTTTGATAAAATATAAGATGTGTCAAATTTAAGAAAAGTGGGAGGATAAAGATGGAATACGTAAATGATATAAATATAATAGAAGCTGTTATACATATATTAGACAGTAACAGTGATGAACCTATATTAAATGAGTATAAATTAGAGTTAACAGATGAAATTTATAAGTTTATATATAAACATGTAGAAAAGGGGTTAAAAAGTGAAGATTTAAAGTATGCTGTTTTTAATCCAGAAAGACATATAGTTAAGGAAGTTTCTCAAGATTTTTTAAATGGAGTTAATAATGATATAGTGGAAGTTTCTAAGGAACTAGCAAGACAGATGTTTTATATTATGAAGGCAAATATAAATATTCCAAGTTGTGATTTACTTACAGTATCAATATCCACAGATCAAGGACCTATGCTAGGAATTTTAAAAATGGATTACATAAAGAACTTTACTCATAAGGTTGATTTTGTCCATGATAAAATAGGGATAGGAATAGTAGAACAGGCAGCAGGACTTCCAGCATCAGGACAAAAAGTTCAAAAGTGTGCATTTATAAAACCTATAAGAGAAGATCAAAAGGTTAATCTTATGGTAATAGATAAGAAAAAGAAATCTTCAGAAGGGGATGAGTTATCTTTAAATTACTTTGTAGATAACTATTTAGGATGCACAGTTTTTCAAAATGAAAGAGATATGACAAAAACTTTTGTAAAGGCAACAGAAGAGTGGACTAGGAATAATATTATTGAAGATGCAGAAAAAGCTGAAGGTATAAGAAGTAAAATAAAGAATAAGCTTAAAGAAGAGGAAATTATAAATATAGAAGAATTATCCCGTGAGTTATTTAATGAAGAAGAGCCTATACTAAAGAATGATTTTACAACCTTTGTAAGAGGTCATGGCTTAGAGAATGATGTTGAAGTTGATAAACTTTGGGTTGAAAAAAAGATGAAAAGAACTAGACTTAAAATAGATAAGGAAATAGATTTATATATTGATGATGAAGCTTATCATGATGACTCTAAATTTGAAATTGTGAGAAATGGTGATGGAAGCATAAATATGGTTATAAAAAATATTAAAAATTATATAGAGAAATAAAAAAAGAGATTAGAAAATCTAATCTCTTTTTTATTATTTAAAACTATTAAGCTCTGTTTACTGAACCGAATAATTCCATTTTTTCTTTAACTGTAGCTTTTATAGCTTCGAATCCAGGATTTAATAATTTTCTTGGGTCAAATCCTTTTCCTTCTAAGTCTTTTCCAGCTTCTATATATTTACGAGTAGCTTCAGCAAATGATAATTGACACTCAGTATTAACATTTATTTTTGATACTCCTAATGATATAGCTTCTGCGATCATATCTGAAGGGATTCCAGTACCACCGTGTAATACTAAAGGCATATCTCCAGTAGCAGCTTTAATGTTAGCTAAAGCTTCGAAGTTTAATCCAGCCCAGTTTGCAGGGTATTTTCCGTGAATGTTTCCGATACCAGCAGCTAACATAGTAACTCCTAATTCAGCGATTTGTTTACATTCAGCAGGATCAGCGATTTCACCAGCTCCAACAACACCGTCTTCTTCTCCACCGATTGATCCAACTTCAGCTTCAACTGATACGTTTTTAGCAGCAGCTAAGTTGATTATTTCTTTAGTTTTAACTATGTTTTCTTCGATTGAGTAGTGTGATCCATCGAACATTACTGATGAGAATCCAGCATCCATAGCATCTATAGCTCCTTGGTAGCTACCGTGATCTAAGTGTAATGCTACAGGAACAGTTATTTTTAATTCTTCTAACATTCCGTTAACCATTCCAACTATTGTTTTGAATCCACACATGTATTTAGCAGCACCTTCTGATACTCCTAATATAACTGGTGAGTTATTTTCTTGAGCAGTTAATAATATAGCTTTTGTCCATTCTAAGTTGTTTATGTTGAATTGACCAACAGCGTATTTTCCTTCTCTTGCTTTATTTAACATTTCTTTTGCGTTAACTAATGCCATTTTGTTTACCACCTTTCAAAATCTTTCATTAACTTTTATTAGATTTATATATAGGGACATAAAAAGTCCATGCGGGACTTGCCCCTTTCAATAACATTATAAACTAAAATCATTATAAATTCCACAATAAAATATATTTTTTAGGTTGGAATTTAAAATATTACCTATATTAACCTTCTGAATATCCTTTATATGCTTTGTATAGCTCTTGATTATATGTACTGAGGATAAACTATTGGAAACATCTTCAGCTTTTATATATTGAGTTAGACTAAGTATTTCTTTACTTAAATTATCTAATTGTTCATGATTTATGTAAAGAGATAAAGAAACATAATTTTCTTCTAAGAGATCACTTAGGTTTAAAGACTCTTCATAAGATTCCTTCCAATCCTCTTTACTTAAGGAACTTTCTATTTTATTACTATAATCATTTACCTTGTCACATACATTTATTAGTTTATTATTAAAAAATAGAACAGAAGCAAGGAGGGAAAAAAATATTACTGATGAAATTATAGTGTTTTTCATAGTATGATGTCCTCCTTATCTTTCTGATTTTTTCTTTGAATAAATAATTTACCATTAGAATCCATCATAACTAGGAATAATTTATCTCTAGGTGGATAATTAAGGGACTTTAATTTTTCATCTAACCATTTTTCATCCTTGTTCATTCCTTGAAGAGCTTTTTTATTTAAACGTCCACCTTCAAATAAAACAATTGGAATTTTTGATTCACTTTCTTTTATTTTTAAATCTTTTCTCTTAACATTATCACAAGCACTTTTAGGAATTATTGATATGGTTCCATTAGTTTCTATAATTGCGTATTGAATATCGCTTATATCTAAATAACCAGCGCTTCGTAATTCTTCTAATATATCGTTCATTGTTAGCCTTTGTTTTTTCATCATTTCTAGGTTGATTTCTCCATCACTTATTATTATGGAAGGAGTACCATCTAGGATTTTTTCAAATAAACGGCTATGTTGTTGGATTTCAGATATTAATATTTTTACAAATAAAAGTGTAATTATAGGTACTATGCCTAAAAGGAGAGGAAGACGAGTATCTTGCATTGGTAAGGATGCTAAATCAGATAGCATTAAGGTTATTACAAGCTCGTAAGGTTGCAATTCCCCAATTTGACGTTTACCCATAAGTCTAATACTTATAATTACAATGAAATAAAGTATTGCTGTTCTTATAAAAGTTATTAGCATAAAAAATACCTCCTCTAATAAAATAGGGTAACAAATTTAAAGGGGATTTATACAAAAATAGATAATTTTTTTGAAGTTTTAAGTGTATAATAACAATAAGGTGGCTTATAAGTAGAGAGGAATGGTGTTTATGAAAAGCTTTAGGGTTAATGTAAATGGGGAAAGTTTACTCTTTAATGAGGGAGAAAAATATTCAGTAATTTTAAAAAAGGACTATATAAATGAAAAAATACCTATTACTTTAGTTAAACAGAGGAATAAGTATTATGAGTTTACTGATTTAATAAATAATGATGGGGATATAGAACTTATAAATATAAGTGATCCACATGGAAAAATAGCTTATAGTAGAACTTTACAGTTTGTATTTATAAAAGCAACTTTAGACTTATTTAAGGATGCTAGAATAAATATAGAGCATTCTATAAGCAGGGGAACTTTTGGGGAAATTCACAAAGAAAAGGCCTTAGATGAAGAGGATATACTAAAAATAAAGAAAAAAATGCAAGAGATAATAAATAAAAATATTATAATAGAAAAAATAAAGATGCCTAAGAAAGAGGCTGTTGATATATTTAAATCTTATAAGATGCAGGATAAAGTTGATTTATTACATTGGGTTCAAGAAGAGTATGTAAACTTATATAAATTAGAAGATAGGTATGATTATTTTTATGGAGATATGGCATACTCTACAGGAGTTTTAAAATATTTTGATTTATTATATTATAATCCAGGTTTTATACTTATGGTACCAAGCCATAAGGAGCCAACAGTTGTACCTGTCTTTAAGGAACAAAAAAAGTTATTTAATGTATTTAGAGAGAATGAAACATGGTTAAATATATTAGGAACTCCAGATGTAGGTTCTTTAGATTATAAATTAGAGGGAGAAGAATCCTCAGACATAATAAGGGTTTCTGAGGCTTTACATGAGAAGAAAATAGCACAAATTGCAGATATGATAAGTGATAGAAAAGAGGTTAAAATTGTTTTAGTAGCAGGGCCTTCCTCTTCAGGTAAAACAACATTTTCAAAAAGACTTTCTATACAGCTTAGAGTTAATGGCTATATACCAATAGCTATATCCTTAGATGATTATTTTATAAATAGAATTCATACTCCTTTAGATGAAGAGGGAAAACCTGATTTTGAATCTATAAATGCTTTAGATTTAGAATTATTTAATAAGAATCTTTATGATATTTTAGAAGGGGAAGAAGTAGAAATACCTTCTTATAATTTTAAAATAGGAGAAAGAGAATGGCTAGGCAATAAGATTAAACTTCCTGATAATGGAGTGCTTGTTATAGAGGGAATACATGGACTAAACCCAAAACTAACAGAAAAAATTCCTTCAAAGAATAAGTTTAAGGTTTATATTTCTGCTTTAACACAATTAAATTTAGATAATCACAATAGAATTCCAACTACAGATGTAAGAAAAATAAGACGTATAGTTAGGGATTCTTTATCAAGAGGATATGGAGCAGAGCAAACTTTAGAAATGTGGAGTTCTATAAAAAGAGGAGAGGAAAAGAACATATTTGTTTATCAGGAAGAAGCAGATGTTATGTTTAACTCAACTTTAGTTTATGAATTAGCAGCGTTAAAGGAATATGCCTTAAGAGAGTTAGAAAAAGTAGATAAAAATAGCAGTGTTTACTATGAAGCTAAAAGAATAATAAATACATTAAAGTTTTTTGTGGAAGTTAAGCCAGAGAGAGTACCTGAAAATTCGATTTTAAGAGAATTTATAGGTGGAAGTTGCTTCTATAAGTATTAAATTAAAATTAAAAATATAGTAAGGAATTTATTATCTGTAATACTTAAAATATATTAGAAATTAAGTAGGGATTAATACAATTTATAAATATTAGTTTGAAGATATTTTAATAATAAATTATATTAAAATAAATGAGATGTATCAAAATAAAGTGTAAGCTTTATTAATGATACATCTCTATTTTATTTAGCTATTAAGTGAATTTGTAAATCTCTTGAAACCTTCTAAGCCTTCTTCATTTAATTTAAACACACCACAGTGCTCTAAAACAGATACGAATTTGTTTGATAATTCTTTATTTACAAAGTCATTTAAATCTGTTGATGATTTTAAATAATCAAATTTCTTCTTTAATTCAAGGGCCCATGGTCTGTGATATTCTTCAATATTATCTAAAGAAATTTCATCCCTTAAGTATTCCTTTATTTTTTCAAGCTCTTTTAAAAGTCTTCCAGGTAAAACAGCAAGTCCCATAACTTCTATTAGTCCTATGTTTTCCTTTTTAATATGATGAACTTCTTCATGAGGATGGAATATTCCAAGAGGATGCTCTTTAGAAGTTCTGTTATTTCTAAGAGATAAATCAACTACGAATTTCCCATCTTCTTTTCTTACCATAGGAGTTATTGTATTATGCATTTCACTATTAGAATAAGCTAATATATCTAAAGTTTCATCTGAATAATCTCTCCATTTTTTTAGTATTAAATCAGAAGCTGATACTAGAGAATCTATATTTTCTCCTCTTAATCTTATAGTAGAAATTGGCCATTTAATAGCTTCACATTCCACATCTTCAAAGCCATCTATAGAGAAATCAAATAGTTTCTTAGCATCATTCATAGGGAATCTATGATTTCCTCCTTGATAATGCTCATGGGAAAGAATAGAACCTCCAACTATAGGTAAATCAGCATTTGAACCAGCAAAGTAATGAGGGAATTTATCCACAAAACTTAATAAATTTTTAAATGTTGAAATATCTATTTTCATTGGAACATGATCCTCTGAAAGTATTATGCAGTGTTCATTATAATAAAGATAAGGGGAGTATTGAAGCATCCAAGTTCTATCATTAAGATTTAATCTTATCATTCTATGATTAGCTCTATCAGGATGAGTTACTGTTCCTTCATAGCCCTCATTTTCTATACATAATAAACATTTTGGATAATTACTTTTAACAGAATTTCTTGCTAAAGCTATTTCTTTAGGGTCTTTTTCAGGTTTTGATAAGTTTATTGTAATATCCATAGTACCATATTTAGATGGTGCCTTAAAATTTATATTTTTAGCTATTCTATCAGTTCTTATATAATTTGAACTTTTACTTAAAGAATAGAAATAATCTGTACTTTCCTTAGGTGAAATAGCATATCTTTTATAAAATTCCTTGTTTATTAAAGATGGTGTAGGTAAAAATATATTCATTATATCACTAGAAAATATGTCTTTTGAATATAAAGCATCTTCTATGATTTTCTTTTCTATAGCTATATTTATTAGTTCATTTAATGTTTCATGAAAAGAAAGCGTAAGCTTCTCTTCACATGGAGTATAACTATTTTCATTAAATAGACTAAGAAGTCTATTTCTAGTATATACAGTGTCCATGTCTTCTATGAGATTATTATTTATTGATATCTCTATTAATCTATCTATTAAAGCATTTAAATTATACATGAAAAATCCCCCTTAATTAAATTGAAGAGGGCATGTATCAAAATAGGTTTTATTATTATATTTTGATACAGCCCAAAGGTTTTATTTTAAAGTTCAGTAGGACCATTACCTATAGAAGCAACATAGAATGACGCTTCATATCCTATAGCATCCTTGTAAGCCTGTCCAACATTTTTAATAAATTCATCAACATGAGCATTATTAACTATTGCTATGGCACATCCACCAAAGCCAGCCCCAGTCATACGAGCACCTAAAACTCCAGGTTGTTTCCAAGCATTTTCAGCTAAAGTATCTAATTCTTTACCAGTAACTTCATAATCATCTCTAAGAGAAATATGAGACTGATTCATAAGTTGTCCAAATAATTCAAGATTATTTTCTTTTAAAGCTTTTACAGCATCTTTTACTCTTTCATTTTCAGAAATAGCATGTACACATCTACGTAATTTATTAGAATCTTCTATTTTATCTTTATATGTTTCAAATTCTAAGGAAGTTAGTTCGCAAAGAGAAGAAATATTAGTATATTTCTTTAAAGTGTCTAAAGAATCATCACATTCTTTTCTTCTTTCATTATATTTAGAGTCTGCAAGTTCACGTCTTTTATTAGTGTTCATTATAATTATTGAATTATCTCCTAAGTTTAAAGGAACATATTCATAATATAAGCTATTACAATCAAGTAAAATTGCCTTATCCTTTTCACCTAGAGAAATAGCAAATTGATCCATTATACCGCTATTAACACCTATATAAGTATTTTCTACCTCTTTACCTATTAGTGCAGCATCTACCTTTGAAATATTAAGAGAAAAGAAAGTATCTAAAATTTTTACTATTAACATTTCTAAAGATGCTGAAGAGGAAAGACCAGCTCCGTTTGGAAGATTTCCATTGATAACTAAGTCAATACCCTTATCTATTATATATCCTTTTTCTATAAGTACTTTTAGTACTCCTTTAAGATAGTTTGTCCAATTATCCTCTTTTTTATAAGATAAATCATCTAAAGAAAACTCTATTACTCCAAGAGATTCAAAGTTAAGAGAGTAAGCTCTACAAATTCTATCTTCTCTTAAGCTTGCTGCTGCAAAAGTTCCAAGAGTTATTGGGCAAGGAAATACGAATCCCCCATTGTAGTCAATATGTTCACCTATAAGATTTATTCTTCCTGGTGAGAAAAATAATGAAGTAGGTTCTTTACCAAAATTATTAATAAAAGTTGATTTAAGTGTATTTAATTCCATGATATACCTCCGAATAGAAAATCTGTAACTTAATTATACGATTACAAAAAATAAAAATCAATTGTTTTACTAAAAATTTTACTAATTTTTTGTTAAGTTATTTTTAAATATAGAATTTTTGATAAAATTCTTAAAACTAGCATGTTTAATAGAGTAAAGATTATTGAAAAACTTATATTAAGTTGTTAAAATCAAACTATAGATGTGAGAGGGAGAGTGAATAATTTGGTTATAGAAAGTAAAATTAATGATGAAATAAGTAAAATAGTATTAAAAAATAATAAAGTATCTGTGGAAATATTAAACTTAGGTGCTATTGTAGAAAAAATAAATGTAGAGGATAGATATGGAAATAAAGAAAATATAGTTCTTGCATATAAGGACGAGGAAAGCTATATTGAAAATCCTTCAAGTTTAGGTGCTGTAGTAGGAAGAGTAGCAGGTAGAATAGGAAAGGGTTCCTTTAAATTAAATGATAAGATTTATGAGTTAGATAAAAATAATAATGGAAACTGCCTTCATGGAGGGTATAAAGGTTTTAGTAAAAAAATCTGGGATTATTCATATAGTGAAGATGAAGAAAAATCTACAGCAACATTTACTTCTTTTAGTAAGGATGGAGAAGGGGGATTCCCAGGAAATTTAAAGGTTCAGGTTACTTATTCTCTAGAAGGAGACAAGCTTTCTATAGAATATAGAGCTTCTTCAGATAAAGATACAGTTGTAAATTTAACTAATCATTCATATTTTAATTTATCAGGAAATAATAAAAGAAAGGTATTAGAACAAAAACTTTATATAGATTCAGATAAAATATGTGAATTAGATAAAAACTTAATTCCAACAGGAGAGTTTTTAAGTGTAGAAAAAACACCTTTTGACTTTAGGGAGCCAAAAAAGATAGGTGAGGATATAAATAAAAACCACTTGCAATTAGAAATTGGATCAGGATATGATCATCCATGGTTTTTAAATAAGAAAGGTGATTTTGATGCAATCTTAGTAGATGAAGAATCAGGAAGAATTATGAAGGTTAAAACAGATCAAAAAGCAGTAGTATGTTATTCAATGAATTTCCCAGATGAATTACCTTTAGAAAATGGCAAAGTAGCAAAAAAACATGATGGAATATGTTTTGAAACACAAAACTTACCAGTAGGATATGATGATTGCTTCTTAGATGGAATAATACTTAAAAAGGATGAAGAGTATTATCAAAAAACAACTTTTGAATTTGAGTATATGTAAAAAAATGGAGTGTATCAAAAACTTTTTATAAAACTTACAAACAGTATGAAGAGAATATCTAGATGAGCTTTAGAATTTATAATTATTACGGAGAAGATATTACGTTAAGAAGCTGAAACTGTTCGAAGCGAAGCAAGTTTTGAAGCTTTAGTAATATCTTAGGAGTAATAATTATAAATTCTTAGCGAAATCTAGTAATTCTCAGAATATGTTTGTAAGTTTTAATTTATTATGTTTTGATACATCTCCATTTTTATTAGTTCTTTTTCATGTATTTTCTCATATCAAGAGCTACAGCTAGAACTATAATTAAACCTTTTATAACGAATTGTAAATAAGGGCTAACACCTATGAAAGCTAGACCATAGTTTATAACTTGGAATATTAAAACACCAGTGACTATTCCAGGAACAGTACCAACACCACCAGCAGTGGAAACTCCACCAACAACACAGGAAGCTATGGCATCTAGTTCATACATTTCACCAGTACTAGCAGTAGCACTACCAACACGACCAGCTTCTAGGGTACCTGCAAAACCATAAAGAACTCCAGCTAACATATAAACTAATAAAAGTGTTCTCACAACATTTACACCTGAAACCACAGCAGCTTCTCTGTTACCACCTATGGCATAAAGGTTTTTACCAAATTTAGTTTTATTCCATAAAGTCCAAATTACAGCTATTACAATAATTGCATATATAACTAAATAAGGTATTTTTATATTTCCGTATATAGGAATAGATCCAAGTGTAAAATTACTAAAGGATTGGCTAAGACCACCTATTGGCATAGCTCCATATGGAGGTCTATCAAAGTATATTGAGTTAAGTCCATATATTCCTGTCATCATTCCTAGAGTAGCTATAAATGGAGGAACATTAAATTTAGAAACAACTAATCCATTTACAAGACCAACTATTCCACAAACAGCCATTGCTATTAAAATTGGAATGAATATAGGTAATTCAGGTAAATTAGGATACATTTTATATGCATAATCTCCAGCTTGAAGTAAAGAAGCTGATACTACGGCAGCAAGTCCAACTGTTCTACCAGCAGAAAGGTCAGTACCTTCAGTTAAAAGTATTCCTCCAACTCCAAGAGCTATTATTATACGAGAAGAGGATTGGCTTAATATATTAATAAAGTTTTTTAATGATAAAAAATCTGGTGAAATAATACAAATTCCTATTAATAAGGCCACTAAAACTATATAAATAGCATTATTCATTAACCATTGGCTATTTAAATTAAACTTTTTCTTTGATTTGGTTTGCATTGTTAACTCCTCCTGTTACTGATAGATATTTTGCAGATAGATGCATAATTTCCTCTTGGGTAGTCTCATTAGCATTAACTATGCCAGAAACCCTACCATTACTCATGACTAGTATTCTGTCACATACACCTAAAAGTTCAGGCATTTCAGAAGAAACCATAATTATTCCTTTGTCTTCTTTAGCAAGTTCATTTATAAGTTGGTATATTTCGAATTTAGCACCAACATCTATACCTCTAGTAGGCTCATCTAGAAGTAGTATTTCAGGTTTTCTAAGAAGCCATTTTCCAATTACTATCTTTTGTTGATTACCACCAGATAGGCTACCGATTAGAGTTTTTTGACTTGGGGTTTTTACTTTCATTGAATCTATAACCCATTGAGTATCTTTAGAGATTCTTCCATTTGCTAAAAGACCGGTTGATGTTTTATAACTATCTATATTAGCTATTATAGAATTAAAATCTATAGGTAATTTTCCAAAGATTCCAGTTTGTCTTCTTTCTTCAGTAACAAGGGCAAAACCATTTTGCATAGCCTTAAAAGGCTTACTGTTATCAACTTTTTTGCCATGTAAAATAATATCTCCAGATCCCTTTTCTCTAAGGCCAAATAAGGTTTCTAAGGTTTCAGTTCTTTTAGCACCAACAAGACCTGCAATTCCTAAAATTTCTCCCTTTCTAAGTTTAAAGGAAACATTCTTTAATTCATTTTTTGCATCACTAAGATTATTTACTTCTAAAATAGTTTCTTTAGGAATATGATCCTTTTTAGGGAATCTATCAGTAAGTTCACGTCCAACCATAAGTTTTATTATTAAATCCATAGTAAGATCTGAAGCTTTTTCAGTAGCAATCCATTTACCATCTCTCATTATGGTAACTTCATCAGAAATCTCTAAGATTTCTTCCATCTTATGAGAGATATAAATTATACTTATTCCTTGCTTTCTAAGTTTATTTATTATTTTAAATAGGTGACTTACTTCTTTTTCTGTTAAAGAGGAAGTAGGCTCGTCCATTACTATTATTTTAGAGTTATACGAAACAGCCTTTGCTATTTCAACCATTTGCATTTGAGAAACAGATAGGGTAGAAACCTTATCACGAGGATTAACATTAATATCTAGATCCTTAAAGATTTTTTCTGTTTCATCATACATTTTCTTTTCATCTATAAAAAGTCCTTTTTTAGGATATCTACCAAGCCAAAGATTATCCATAACATTTCTTTCTCTAACTTGATTTAGTTCTTGGTGAACCATAGATACTCCATTATCTAGGGCGTGTTTTGAATTTTTAAATTGTACCTTTTGGCCAGAAATAAAAATTTCTCCTGAATTAGGGTGATATATACCAAATAGACATTTCATTAAGGTTGATTTACCAGCACCATTTTCTCCCATTAATGCATGTACAGAACCTTTTTTTACTTTTAAGGTTACATTATCTAAGGCTTTAACCCCTGGGAATTCTTTAGAGATATTTCGCATTTCTAACAGGTTTGAAGAGTCTTTCATCTTTTTTTACCTCCTGTTTTATTAAGGGCATATATCAAAATTAATTTTGATATAGCCCCTTTATTTTTTATAAATTATTTATATGAATCCTCAGCAACGTTTATATTGTCCTTAGTTATTCCTACATATGGAACACGAATTGATTTTTTATCATCAAGTTTCCAATTAGTTCCTTCAGTTATCTCTTTTCCATTTACTAAATTCATACAAGAATCCACAAGAGCTTGAGCTTGGTTCTTAGCATCGTTTAATACTGTACCAGCCATTTTACCAGCTTTGATTTTATCTAAAGCTTCAGGAATAGCATCAACACCATATATTGGAATGAACTTTTCAGGAGTTCCATCTAAATATCCTGCTTTTTCAAGAGAAGAAATAGCACCTAAAGCCATTCCGTCATTATTACAGATTACCATTTCTATATTGTCACCATTTTTAGCAATCCAAGCATCCATTTTTTCAGTAGCTTTAGTTGAGTCCCACATAGCTGTATCCATTGCTAACTCTTCAGTTTCTATACCAGCCTTGTTTATTGTTTCAATAGAATATTTTGTACGAGCTTCTGCATCAGGGTGACCAGGTTCTCCTTTAAGCATTACATATTGTATTTTTCCATCACCATTTTTGTCCCAAGCAGGATTAGCTTTCCAACCTTCTGCCATTACTTCTCCTTGAATTATTCCTGATTCTTCAGAAGTTGTACCAACATACCAAACCTTGTCGTAGCTTTGCATAACAGCTTCGTCTGGTTCCTTATTAAAGAATACTACTGGTAAGTTGTCTGCCTTAGCTTTATCTACTACAGTAGGAGCAGATTTAGGGTCAACTAAGTTTATTGCAAGAATATCAACACCCTTAGCTATCATAGTGTCTACTTGTTCTATTTGCTTAGATTGATTATTTTGAGAGTCATTCATTAATAACTCGGCTTTTCCATTACAAAGTTTTTCTATATTTCTACGTTGGTATGACATGAAGTTATCTTCAAAACTATAAATTGTAGCTCCTATCTTAGGTGAATCGTTTTCTTTTGGTGTATCACCAGATGATCCAGTAGAGCCTGAACCTCCACCACAACCAACTAAAGTACCCATAGTTAAAGCTGAAATTAAAATTAGTGCTAAACCTTTCTTTTTCATAATAAGTCCTCCCTATTTTACCTTAAAACTTTATTGTAATTTTAAGTAAATTATAACATAAAATGGAAATAAAACAAGGGAAATTTGTTAAAAAATAATAAAGAAAGTATTATTTTATATTTGTTTAGTTAAATTTTATATATTATACAAAGAAAAGGTTAGAAAATTTTAGTAAAAAAATATATAATATAAAATAAGAAAAGTAAGGAGTGATTATGTGGCTACTATTAAAGATATTGCAAAGGGTGCTGGAGTTTCAATAGCTACTGTATCTAGAGTTTTAAATTTAGATGAAACGCTTAACGTATCTGAAGAAACAAGAAAAAAAGTAATGGAAATAGCTGAAGAGTTAAATTATGTACCAGTAAAAGAAAGAAAAAATAAAATAAAAAATTACACCATAGGAATAGTTTATTGGTACACAGAAATACAGGAATTAAACGATCCATATTTTCTTTCAATAAGAATGGCTGTTGAGAAAAAGTGTAATGAAGAAAAAATTAAATTTAAACCAATAGATTTTCAAAAGATAATTAATGAAGGAACAAGAGAATATAGGGATTTAGATGGAATATTGGCTATTGGAATATTTGAAGAAGAAGAGATAAGCTTAATGGAAAAGTTATCAAAGAACATAATTTTTGTAGATTCTTCTCCAGAAGAGTGGAAATACGATTCAGTGGTAGTAGATTTTAAGTATGGAGTAAATCTTTGCTTAGATTATTTAACATCCTTAGGACATAAAGATATTGGATATTTAGGTGGTGAATCAATTCCCCATAATGGCAATGAGTCTATAAGAAAGGTAAATTACAGAGAGAAAACCTTTAAAGAATATATGGAGAAAATGGGTAACTATAAAGAAAAGTGGGTTCTAAAGGGAAGATTTTTACCAGAGCATGGTTATGAACTTATGAAGAAGGTATTAAAAGAGAAGGATCTTCCTACAGCATTTTTTATAGCTAGTGATCCTATGGCTATAGGAGCCTACAAAGCAATATTTGAAGAAGGATTAAGAATACCAGAGGATATAAGTATATTAGGTTTTGATGATATATGTACTGCTAAATTTTTGACACCTTCCTTGACAACAATAAAAGTTTTTACAGATCATATGGGAAGTATTGCCGTTGAGACACTTTTAGAGAGAATGAGAACAGGAAGAGAAATAGCTAAGAAAATAGTTTTACCTGTAAAACTAATAGAAAGAGAAAGTTGTAAAAGACTTTAAAGATAAATTTAATTTTATTTACTAAAAGAGACTACATGAAATTTTTTATGTAGTCTCTTTTAGTTATGGTAAAAATAATTTTAAAATATAAATTAAGATTTAAAATAGAGCTTAATATTAAAATAAAGCCTTTATTTTTTCTAAGTTTTTTATACAGGCATTATATCCATAGTTATAAGCCGCTTCTAATTTAGTTACATCTTTTTCAAAACTTTCAATAGCTTCATCTTCATTTGGTCTTATTATAATCGCCTTACCAGCTCTTTCTAATTCTTCGCAAAATTTTACTGTTTCATTATATTTTATATGTCTTGATAAAAATGTATCTTTTAAGTTAGGGTATTTACGTCCCACTATTTTAGATGCTAACTTATTACTTTTTCCTAAGGTTTTTCTATAACTTTTAGGTCTAGTAAGAACTATTAAGTGTTTTTCATTTCCATCTGCTATAGCTTTTTTTATTGGAATAGGATCTAATAGTCCACCATCATAATATTCATTTCCATTTATTTTTATTGCTGGGAAAAGTATAGGAATAGCGCAAGTTGCTCTTAAAGCCATATATTTTTCATCTTTAACTTTTCCATCTAAGTATTCTGTTTTTCCTGTGTTAGCATTTGTAACACCTACTAAAACTTTTCCCTTATAATTTGAAAGTGCATTAAAATCATAAGGGAAGAGTTTATTTGCTAATTCATCAAATACAAAATCTAAACCAAAGATGCTTCTACACTTAAAGAAGTTAGAAAGACTTAAATATCTCTTATCATTTCTATATTTTTTTAATATTTCAATATTTCTTCCTTTTTGATTAGAAAAATATGAAAAACCATTAGTTATTCCTGCTGAAACTCCAATACAATAAGGAAATATTATATTATTATCAAGAAGAGCATCCATAACTCCTGCACTAAAAATAGGACGAAAAGTTCCTCCTTCTAAAACTAAGCTAACCATAAAATATCCTCCTAAGCTTCATCATATATTTAAGATTATAATCCTTAAATTAAAAAAATTCAAAAAAGGTATGTTGAAAAAGAAAAGGAGCTATGGTATCATTTAGATTAGAAAATAGCATAAAAAATAGCTAGGGGGGCCAGTAGTGTCTGGCTGAGATTAGAAATGAAATTTCTTGACCCTTTAACCTGATCTGGTTAATACCAGCGTAGGGAAGCCCAAGAGACAAATATATTTAAATTGATTTTAAAGCATATATAGCCTTAGGGCTGTATATGCTTTTTCTTTTTTAGAAGGAGTGAAAAATATGAGTAAATTATTTAATGCATTAACAATTGCAGGGTCAGATAGTTCAGGGGGAGCAGGAATACAGGCTGATATAAAAGCTTTTTCCGCTAATGGAGTTTACGGAATGAGTATAATAACTGCCATAACAGCTCAGAATACTCAAGGAGTTTTTGGAATAATGGATGTTACTCCTGAAATCATAGAAAAACAAATAGATGTTATTTTTAATGATATAGAAGTAGGTGCCATAAAAATAGGTATGGTATCTAAAATTGAATCAATAGAAGCAATAAGTAATGCTTTAGGAAGAGTAGAAAAATTGCCTCAAATAGTATTAGATCCTGTTATGATTTCAAAAAGTGGATTTAAGCTTTTATCAGATGATGCAAAAAATACTTTAATAGAAAAGTTAATACCTATAGCTACTTTGATAACTCCAAATTTACCAGAGGCAGAAGAATTATTAGGCAGAGAAATACTTACAATAGAAGATATGAAAAAGGCAGCCTGTGATCTTAAAAAATTAGGAGCAAAAAATGTTTTAATTAAGGGTGGACATTTAGAAGGAGAGGCTACAGATATTTTATATGATGGTGAAAACTTTACTCTTTTTGATGAAGAGAGAATAGATACAAAGCATACCCATGGAACAGGATGTACCTTATCATCAGCTATTACAGCTAATTTATCAAAGGGAATGAATATAGTTGATTCTGTGAGAGGTGGAAAAGAATATATTACAGGTGCTATAAAAAATGGCTTTGAACTTGGAAAAGGTGTTGGACCAACACATCATTTCTATAAATTTTACTAGGAGGAATAAAAATGGAAGTTTTGAAAAGAGAAAACCCTTTAATACATATGATAACTAATTATGTTACAGTTAATGATCTAGCACAAGTAACTATTAATTATGGCGGCTTACCTCTTATGGCTACACATCATCATGAATTAAAAGAGATAACTGGAATGGCTAATGGATTATTAGTCAATATAGGAACTCTAGAACCTTACCAAATGGAGTCGTCAATGATTTCTATGAAAATAGCAAAAGAAAAAGGAATTCCATCTGTTTTAGATCCAGTAGGTGTACAAGCATCCAAACTTAGAAGAGATTTTGCTAAAAAAATAATACTAGAGGGAGAGCCTTCACTTATAAAGGGGAATTTAGCTGAAATAAAAACCCTTATAGGTGAAACTTCAAATTCAATTGGGATAGATTCCTTTGAGGATTCTTTAAGTGAAAATACAAAAAATAAGATAAAGGAATATGCAAGGGAAAGAAATCTTATAGTAGTTGTTTCTGGAGTGGTTGATTTTATAACTAATGGAGAAGAAAGTGCAAGTGTTAAAAATGGAACTTATAAAATGAGTAAAATTACAGGCACTGGATGTATGCTAGGAGCTTTATTAACACTAGCTTTAAGTTTTTATGACCATAAAGATTTAAGATTTAAAGAAGTGGTTAAAGCAGTAGCGGCATGGGGAATATGTGGAGAATTAGCTGAGGAAAGATTAAGAGAAAAAGAAGGGTTAATGACATTTAAGCATAATCTTTTAGATGAACTTTCAATTATTAATGATGAAATAATAAAGGAAAGGGAGAAGGTTATTTATGATTAATAAAGATTACAAAAAATTATATTTAGTAACAGACTATAGGATTCCTTTTAATGAGCTTTTAGAAAAAACAAAGGAAGCTTTAATTGGAGGGGTATCCATTGTTCAATATAGGGCAAAGAATAAAGAAACTAAAGAAATGTGTAAGGAAGCTAAGGCTTTAAAAAAGCTTTGTGATGATTTTGGAGCATTATTCTTAGTAAATGATAGAATAGATGTAGCCTTAGCAGTAAAAGCTAATGGAGTTCATATAGGACAAGATGATATGGAAGTTTCCATAGCAAGAGAAATAATGCCAAAGGATGCAGTTATAGGTGTTACTGTTCATAATAAAGAGGAAGCTTTAAAAGCTATAAAAGAGGGAGCAGATAACTTAGGTGTTGGAGCTTTATTTTCAACTAATAGTAAAGATGATGCAACATTAATGACCTTAGAAACCTTAAGAGAGATAAAATCTGTTTCAAATATTCCATTGTATGGAATTGGAGGTATAGCTCCAGAGAAATTAAATAAGGATATTTTAGAAAATTTAGAAGGAGTAGCTGTCATATCTGCTTTGTTAAATAGTGATAATATAAGAGAAAAAAGCAAGGAATTTTTAAATATTCTTAGTAAATAAGAAATTTTGAATATTAAACTTAAAATATGAAATAATCAAAAAGAGGTTCTTAAGTTAGAGAATCTCTTTTTTATTTAGAGTTTATTTTATAGTATAATATTTATAATTTAAGGACTATTTTAACTAAATCTTAATTTTACATATGCTTAGTTTAGATATGGTCTTAATTTTATATAAGTTAGATAATTCGTGATTTTAGGAGAAGGATATGAGAAGAGAGTTTGAGGTATTAAATAATATTTTTGGATATAGGGACTTTAGAAAAGGGCAACAGGAGGTAATAGATAAGATTTTAAATGGAAAGGATGTATTTTGTATATTACCTACTGGAGGAGGAAAATCTTTATGTTATGAAATACCTGCTTATATTTTTAAAGGAACAACACTTGTTATTTCTCCCTTAATATCTCTTATGAAGGATCAAGTTGATAACTTAAATTCCTTAGGAATTAATGCTGCTTATATAAGTGGAGGAAATGACTTTGAAGAGGTTAAAAATATAATTAGGAAATTCATAAAAGGAGAATTTAAGCTTCTTTATGTATCACCGGAGAGATTAGAAAATAAATATTTTTTAGATAATATAGATAAGGCTAATATTACACAAATTGTAGTTGATGAAGCCCACTGCGTATCAATGTGGGGCCATGACTTTAGAAAAAGTTATAGCAAGATAAAACCATTTATTTGTAATCTAAAAAAAAGACCAATTATTACAGCCTTTACAGCTACGGCTACAGAGATAGTTATGAAGGATTCCATTGAACTTTTAGGTCTCCATAATCCCTTTATTTATAAGGGTAGCTTTAGTAGAGATAATTTAGAGATAAATGTACTAAAAGAAGTTGATAAATTAGAAATTATAAGTGAAATTATAAGTGAACATGAGGAAGAGTCAGGAATAATTTATTGCTCAACTAAAAATGGAGTTGAGGAGCTTTATAAACATATGATTTATAGAGGGAAAAGTGTAGGGAAATATCATGGATCCTTAAAAGATAAGGAAAAAAATTATTACCAAGAAGAATTTTTAAATGATAATTTTAAGGTTATGATTGCCACAAATGCTTTTGGTATGGGAATTGATAAGCCTGATGTTAAGTTTATAATACATTCAACATTTCCAAAAAGTATAGAAAATTATTATCAAGAAATAGGCCGTGGAGGAAGAGATGGAAGCTTAGCTAAGTGTTATCTCCTTTATTCAGAGCAAGATATAAGAGTCATGGATTATTTAATAAGTTCAACTACAGAAATATCTAGAAGAACTATAGAACTTAAAAAACTAGAAAAAATAATAGAGTTTTGTAACTATGATAAGTGTCTTAGAAAATATATTTTAGATTATTTTGGAGAGGAAAATTCCATAAAGTATTGCAATAATTGTACTAACTGCTTAAAAAATAGTGATTTAATAGATATGACATTAGAGGCACAAAAAATATTATCATGTATATATAGAACAAAGGAAGCCTTTGGAGAAAGTGTTTTAATAGATATTTTAAGGGGGATTCATGGGCCAAAGATTGAAAAATATAAGCTATATGAGCTTTCAACCTTTGGAATAATGAAAGAATATACAAGTAAGTATATAAAGGACATAATAAAGGAGCTTTTATCTATTAAGGCTTTAGAGAGAAAAGAAGGAACATATTCTATGCTAAAGTTAAATAGAAAATCTATAGGAATATTAAAGGGAGAAGAAAAGGTACTTTTAGAGGTTAATAATAATGAAGAAAGCATGTGCATGGATTTAGAACTTTTCAAGAAACTTCGTATTTTAAGAAAAGATATATCAAGAAGAGAAGGAGTAAAACCATACATAGTTTTTACAGATTCAATGATTATGGAGATAATAAATAAAAATCCTAAAAGTAAAGAGGATTTAAAAAATATTAGGGGCTTTGGAGAGCAGAAAATAACAAAGTATGGCCCTTTTATTCTTACAACCTTAAGAGATTATGAAAAGTATGGAAAAAGAAATTAGTTTTACTAATTTCTTTTTTGTTTTATAAGGATATTTTGTCATAGAACATAATAGATAAGGAATATATTTAGGGTAAAGGAGGGATTACAATGGATTTTAAAGAGTTTATAAAAAGTGATAGGGAAAAACATAATAAGCAGAAGTTTAAGGGAACATTTCTTGATTATTTAGAAATTGTAAAAGATAATCCTGATGTTGCAAAACTTTCTCATAAAAGGATTTATGATCTTATTATGGATAAGGGCTTTGAAATATTAAGACCTGAGGAAAATGCAAAAATTAAAAAGATATATGGTAATGAAAAGATAAAGAGATATAACTTTTTTAAAGAAGACTTTTATGGAATTGATACAGTTGTTATGAAATTAATGAATTATTTTCATTCAGCTTCAATGAGGGGAGAAGAAGCAAGACAAGTATTATACTTAGTAGGACCTGTAGGAGCTGGTAAATCCTCTTTAGTAGAATCAATTAAAAGAGTTTTAGAAACAGCACCGCCAGTATATGTTTTAGATGGATGTCCTATGCATGAAGAGCCACTGCATTTAATACCTAAACATTTAAGAAAAGAATTTGAGGATATGTTAGGTGTTGAGATTGAAGGAGATTTATGTCCAGTTTGTAAGTATAGATTATTAAATGAATTTGGTGGAGAATATGAAAAGTTTCCAGTTTCAACAAAGAATTTTTCAATTCGTTCTAGGAAAGGAATTGGAGTTGTACCTCCAGTAGATCCTAATAACCAAGATACCTCAATTTTAACAGGATCTATTGATATTTCTAAAATGGACATGTATCCAGAGGATGATCCAAGGATATTCTCATTAAACGGTGCATTTAATGTTGGTAATAGAGGGTTAGTTGAATTTATTGAAGTATTTAAAAATGATGTGGAATATTTACACACCATAATAACTGCAACTCAAGAAAAATCTATTCCTTCACCAGGTAAGGGATCAATGATTTATTTTGATGGACTTATAATAGCTCACTCTAATGAAGCTGAGTGGAATAAATTTAAATCTGATCATACTAATGAAGCAATCTTAGATAGAATAGTAAAAATTGAAGTTCCATATTGTTTAGAGCTTAGTGAAGAAATTAAAATTTATGAAAAAATATTAAAGAAATCTAATTTTGATGCTCATATAGCTCCTCATACTATGGAAATTGCTTCAATGTTTGCTATATTAACAAGATTACTTCCTTCTATGAAAGTTGATCCAATTACTAAACTTAAACTTTATAATGGAGAGGAAATTGTTGAAAAGGGAACAACTAAGAGAATTGATGTTTTAGAGTTAAAAGAAGAAGCTGGAACTATGGAAGGCATGAAGGGAATTTCAACAAGATTTATTATAAAGGCAATAGATAATGCTCTATCAAATGCAGAACATAAATGTATAAATCCATTAAGCGTTATGGAAAGTATAATAAAATCTGTTAAGGATATGGATATATCTCAAGAGGATAAGAAGAAATATTTAGGATATATTCAAGATACCATAAGAAAAGAATATAATAAGATTCTTGAAAAAGAAATTACAAAGGCATTTATTCACTCTTTTAAGGAGCAAGCAGAAAGTTTATTTAATAACTATATAGATAATGCAGAGGCTTATGTAAATAAAACAAAACTTAAGGATTCTTCAACTAGTGAAGAGTTAGAACCAGATGAAGAATTTATGAGAAGCATAGAAGAACAAATAGGAATATCAGAATCTTCTTCCAAGGGCTTTAGAGCAGATGTAACATCATACATGTTCTATATAGTTAGAAGTGGCGGAAAAATGGACTATAGATCTTATGAACCATTAAAAGAAGCTATTGAAAAGAAACTAACAGCTTCAGTTAAAGATTTATCAAGAATAATAACTAAATCTAGAGTAAGAGATAAAGATCAAGATAGAAAGTATAATTCAATGGTAAATCAAATGGAGAAAAATGGTTATTGTCCACATTGCTGCGATGTAATATTAAAATATGCAGCTAATAACCTATGGAAGGATTAAAATATGGCCATATTTAGAGATCAAGCGGAAAACCATGTAGAACATGATAGATCTATAGAGGATAGAAGACGTCACAGGCAGTTAGTAGAAAAATCTATTAAAGAAAATTTAGGGGATATACTTTCAGAGGAGAGCATAATTGGAGAGACTAAAAATAAAAAATATAAGATTCCTATTAGAGGAATAAAGGAATATCAATTTATTTATGGTGCAAATAATAAAGGGGTCACAACAGGTACTGGAGAAGAAAGACGAGGGGATAGAATTTCTAGTGATAAGAGAAAAGCTATTTCTAATAATAAAGCAGGAAATCAGGAGGGAAAGGATATATATGAAACTGAGATAACCTTAGAGGAACTTATGGATTATATAGTTGAGGATCTTGATTTACCTAACTTAGATAGGAAGAAGTACTCTGAAATAATAGTTGAAAGTGCAGCTAAAAAAAGAGGATATCAAAAATATGGTGTAAGACCAAGGCTTGCAAAGAAAAAAACTGTTATGTGTAAAATAGCTAGAAAACAAGGGAAAAAAAGAGCATTGCGTGAAATAGGAGAAGAAGTGGAAATAGGCAGATTTCCTTTTAGAGAAGATGATTTAAGATATTATAAAGTGAAAAAACATCCTAAAAAAGAAAGCAATGCTGTAATGATTTTTATAATGGACGTTTCAGGTTCTATGGATAACACTAAAAAATATTTAGCTAGATCCTTTTTCTTTGTTTTATCTAGGTTTATAAGAAGAAAATATAATAATGTAGCCTTTGAATTCATATCTCATACTACTACAGCTAAGAATGTTAATGAATATGAGTTTTTCCACAAAGGGGAATCTGGAGGAACTTATATATCTTCGGGAATAAATGCTGCCATAGATTTAATAAAAGAAAAGTATAACCCAGGCGTTTGGAATATATATCCTTTCTATGCTTCAGACGGCGATAACTGGAGTGAGGATAATGAAAAGGCTATGGAAGCTGTAAATGAAATTTCAGATTTAAGTAATATGTTTGGATATATAGAGCTTTTACCATCCACTTATTCCACTACAATGTTCTACAGATTTAAAAAAGAAATAAGTAAGAAAAATTTTGTCTCTGTAACTGTAAAGGAAAAGAAGGATCTGTGGAATGCTATAAAATATATGCTATCTGAAGAACTACAGGAAAAGAATAAGGAATGAGAGTTTTAAGATAAGGGGCTTTAAATATGGATTATAATTTAAAAGATTTAGAAGGATGGAACAATAAGATAGAAGAAATAGCAAAGAGTGAAGGGCTAGATTATTATCCTCAGGAATATGAAATTATAGGCTATAATGAAATGCTAAGTTATGAAGCATATGTAGGAATGCCTTCTAAATATCCACATTGGAGTTATGGTAAGGCTTATGAAAAGAATAAAACCTTATATTCATTAAATATGACAGGATTACCATATGAGATGGTTATAAATTCTAATCCTTGCCTAGCTTATTTAATGAAGGATAACACTTTATTGCTTCAAATATTAACTATGGCTCATGTATATGGTCATAATGATTTCTTTAAAAATAATAGGTTGTTTAAAGAGGGAACAGATGCAAATAATGCTTTAGAAATGTTTAAGCTAGATGCAGATACTATAAGAGGATATATAAATGATCCAAGTATAGGTTATAGCCAAGTTGAAAGAATATTAGATTCTGCTCATTCCATAAGATATCAAGTGCCAAGGGTTATAGGTGAAAAGAGGGAGTCTCAAGATGAGCAGAGAAAAAGAGTATTAGAGATATTTAATAAGAAAAAAGAAAATAGGGGTATTTTAGACTCTATGGAAGAAATACTTCCTCCTGATATAAGTAAAATTCCACTTAATCCAGATGATGATATTATTCAGTTTATAATAGACTATAGTAATTTAGAAGAGTGGGAAAAAAATATTCTAAAAATAGTTAGAAGAGAGAGCTTATACTTTTTACCACAAATAGAGACTAAGATAATGAATGAAGGCTGGGCAAGTTATTGGCATTATAATATTTTGAAAAAGTTAAATTTACAACAGGGACTTCATTTAGAGTTTTTAAAAAGACATAATGATGTTGTGGCTCCTGTTTCCTATGGACTTAACCCTTACTATATAGGTTTTAGAATTTTTCAGGATATAGAAAAAAGGTATGGCAGAGAAAAGATCTTTGAAGTAAGAGCATTAGAAAGAGATAATTCTTTTATAAGAAAATATTTAACTAGGGAGCTTTGTGAAGAACTTAATTTATTCCAGTATGTTAAAAAGGGATTTGATTATGTTGTAGAGGAAGTTTCTGATGATTTAGGATGGAAGAGTATTAGGAATCTTATTGCAGATGAATGCGGTGTAAGTTCTATTCCACATATTAGAGTTAGAGAGCTAAATAAAAAAGATATGACTTTAAATTTAGAGCATGTTTTTGATGGAAGAGAATTAGAAGCTAATTATGCAAAGAAAACCTTAAAGTATATAAATATTTTATGGGGAAGAAAGGTAAATTTAAGCAGTAAGGGTAAAGATGGATCAGATATATTATTTATGTGTGATGAATAGGAAAAAACTTTCATATTATAGAATATAAATAATATAAAATATGGAGTTAATATGAAAAGTTTAAAAGGATCTCAGACTGAAAAAAATCTTTACAAAACCTTTGCAGGGGAATGTCGTGCTCGAACAAAATATAATTTGTTTGCTGAAGAGGCAAGAGAGGAAGGACAAAATTGGATAGCAGATATCTTTGATGAAACTGCTAAGAATGAATATGCTCATGCTAGGGAGGTTTTTAGAAGATTTTTATGTAATGTAGGGGATATAGCAGATAACCTTATGGTAGCAGCTATGGGGGAAAGTGATGAATTTAAAGAAATATATAAAGAGTTTGAAGAAACAGCACGTAGTGAAGGCTATGAGGAAATAGCAGACTTTTTTAAGGAACTTAGAGAGGTAGAGGAATCTCACAATGAAAGATATATGGACTTTTATGATAAGATTAAATCAAATAGTTTATATTCATCAAAAGAACCTGTGAAATGGATATGTACAAATTGTGGATATATCCATGAAGGAAAAGAAGCTCCAAGAAACTGTCCTCTATGTAGATTCCCTCAAGGATACTTTAGACTTTTAAATGAATGTTAGTATTAAAGAGGAGACTTTTAAATGGGACAAATCGAGATTTTTAGAAAACATTTTAAAGAGGTTAATAATTTAAGTACTGTTTTAAGTAGTTATGCTAATACCTATAGACTTTTAGTTGGAGCTGCTGGAGAATTAAATAATATATCTAAAGTTAGAAAGAGAGATTTAGATGATGCTTTAGATAGAGTTGATGAAATGGGAAAGATAATAGATTCTATTTTAGAGGTCATTAAAGATAATGAAGAAGCTTATATTAAGTATATAAAACTTAAATCTAAATTTATAATGGAAAAGGCTTCAAAGGATATAATCCAAACTGAAGTAGAGCAGGACTTACTTTTTGAAAACTCTAATAGAGAGGAAGAAGAATAAATAATAAAAAATCCTATTAAAGAAAATTCTTTAATAGGATTTTTTGTTAAAATTTCTTTAATTGTAAATTACTAACCATTAAGTAAGAGAATACAACTAAAATTACTACTGGGAATAAAATATTTAAAGTAAACTTTATTGATAATAAAATAAATAAAGCAACAACAGCTCCAGCAATAGTTATAGGTACTCCTCTAAATACACCGTCAAATTCAGTTGCATTGTATCTAGCTAATCTGAAAGCTCCACAAATAGGGAAGCAAAGTAATAATGCATAACCTATAATTCCCATAGGACCTAAAGATTCAAAGTTATAAAATACAAAAGTTAATACTGATGGTGCCACACCAAATGATACTAAATCCGCTAAAGAATCTAGTTCCTTACCAAGATCACTAGAAACATTTAAATAACGAGCAACTCTTCCGTCATATCTATCAACTAATCCAGCAAGAAGTATAAATATTGCTGCTAATAAATACTCTGATTTAAATGTTGCTAATAATGATAATATACCAAAAGATAGGTTTATAAAAGTAAATATATTTGGTATACTACTTTTTCTCATATAATCACTCCTAATAAAAATATTAACAATAATAAAATTATATTAATGTAAATCCCAAAATTAAATATATCTTAGAACAAAATAACTTTGGACTAATTGTGAATAAAAAGTTAAAACATAGATATTATTGCATAATTTTTAGTATAAGTCAAAATGTAATTACTTATACAGCATTATCGACAATAGGATTAACAAATGATATAATTTTATAATATTGTAGGGTTTGTATAATATATTAAAAATGATACCATTAATTGAAAGAAATATCAATTTAATTTATTTATAGTAAGTAATTAAAAGTGGAGGGTAAGACATTGAAGAAAGTAAGATTTATATATAACCCATATTCGGGAGAGAATGCTATTTTAAAGGAACTTGATAAAATAATCACTATGCATCAGGATAAGGGATATACTATAGTTCCCTATAGAATTCAAAGGGGAGTAGATGTAATAAATGCTCTAGACATAATAGACTCTACTTATGAATACATACTTATTGCAGGTGGAGATGGCACTATAGACACTGTTGTAAATGCTATGAAAAAAAGAGGAATAGAAATTCCAATAGGAATTATTCCAGTTGGAACAGCAAATGACTTTGCAAAACATTTAGGTATGCCTCAAGATGCAGGTGCATGTGTTGAGCAAATATTAGATTCTTATGCAGTTGGAGTAGACCTAGGTAAGGTAAATGATAATTACTTTGTAAATGTATTATCTACAGGGTTATTTACTGATGTATCTCAAAAAACAGATACAAATTTAAAAAATACAATAGGTAAATTAGCATATTATTTAAAAGGTTTAGAGGAATTGCCTAACTTTAGAAAACTAGATGTTAAAATAACTGCTAATGGCAAGGTATTTAATGAGCCTATATATTTAATGCTTGTGTTTAATGGTCAAACAGCAGGAAACTTTAAATTAGCAACTAAGGCTAAGGTTCAGGATGGGCTTTTAGATATAGTTATATTTAAGGCTTGTCATATTCCAGAATTAATACCTATGTTTATAAAGGTATTAAAGGGAGAACACTTAGAAGATTCTAGAATTGAGTATATAAGAACAGATGAGCTTCTTATAGAATCTGATGAGGAAATAGTTACAGATATAGATGGAGAGAGAGGGCCAGATTTCCCATTAAGAGTTCAATGTATTAAAGATGGAATACAAGTTTTAGGAATAAATAAGTAATATAAATAATAACTTATAGTAATGAGATTTAATATGTAAACAAGATAGGTGAGAAATAAATTAGGAGGAATTATGAATCAAACATTTATTTATTACACAGTATTGTTTCTTATAATTTTCATTACTATAAGTAATTTAGTAGAAAATTATAGGTATTCACCTAAAAAAATAAAAAATATAATAGGTATAGCTTTTTTATTGCAAATTATAAGAATCGTATCCTTAATAGCACTAGCTTTAGTAAGTGATCAAAGGTATATAAGTTTATTTAAATCTGTAGGCTTTTTAGATATAATATATATTCCTTTAATGGCATTAATAGCCTTTTATATTTTACTTAGAAGTGATAAGATAAATTTTCAGTTTTTTAAATTTGCACCAATAGTGTTAACAGTATTTTATATTGGAGTAATAACTATTTTTAAACCTTTTTTTAAGATGTCTTGGGAATATGGTTACGTAATTACAACGGAAAAACAAATTTTACTTAAATCCATATATATTCTTTTGTTAGTAGCTATATTAAGCTTTTTAATACTTTTTAAAAAGGAAAACCATTCTGATAAAAAAGGTATAGTATTTTTAGGAGTGACCTTAGCTTTTATAATAATAGAAAACTCCTTAGAATTATTGGGAGTTAAATTTTTAAATGGTGCTATAATTAGTGAGCTAATATTATGTATTTTAGGTTTTTATATAGTTTTAACTTTTAAGAAAAATAGAATTTCTATAAGGGACTGTATCAAGAGTTAATAATAAAACTTATAAACAGATTCTGAGAATTACTAGATTCTAAGTGAAAGTCTAGTAATTCTCTTTATACTATTTATAAGTTTTGCTTAAGTAATTTTTATACATTCCCTTATTTTTTGAGGTAATAATAGACTAAAAATAAAATTTAAAAAGTTAAGTGGATTATTAGATCCAAAACTCTTTTGAAGGTATATCCTCTAATATTTTTCCAGAATCTAATTTTATAATTCTTGAAGAGACCTCTTTTGCAAATTCCATATCATGAGTTATTATTAATACCCCAATATTTTCCTTGGATAAGGATTTTATAATATTTGAAACATCCTTAGTTAAAGATGGGTCTAAGGCTGAGGTAGGTTCATCAAAACATATATATTTAGGGTTTAACATTAAAGCTCTAGAAATAGCAACTCTTTGTTTTTGCCCACCTGACAGTTCGCAAGGGTAAGATTTAGCTTTATCCTCTAAAGAAAGTTTAGAAAGAATTTGTAATGCTTTTTTAGTAGCCTCTTCTAGAGAAAGGTTTAGAGTGTGCATTGGAGCTAAAATTAAGTTTTCTAAAATATTCATATGAGGAAAAAGGTTAAAGGTTTGAAATACTAGTCCTATTTTTTTGTGAATTTCCTTTTGTGCTTTGGAATCTTTATATATTCCATTTTCGCAAATTTTTAAAGAATCTAAGGTTATATCTCCAAAGTCACAGGTTTCAAGTCCATTTAAAATTCTAAGTATTGTTGTTTTACCAGCTCCAGAGGGGCCTAGTAAGGTTAATATTTCTCCTTCCTTAAGAGTGAAAGAGATGTTTTCTAATATTTTATTACCCTTAAAGGATTTCTCTAAGTTTTTTATTTCTATCATTTTTAATCCTCCTAATTATAATATGAATATTTTTTCTCTAACCTATTAAATATTTTAGTTAGAATTCCTATTAACAGTAGATATATTATGCCTATTAAAAACAATGGAAGGAGAGCAGCGTCTCTGTTACTTGCAATTTTACCAGCTCTTAAAAGTTCACCTATGCCAACTACATAAACTAAGGATGTATCTTTAACTAAAGTAATAACTTCATTAGCAATTGAAGGCAAAGTCTTTTTAAATGATTGAGGAAGAATTATCTTTTTAAAGGTAAACCATTTTGAAAGACCTAGGATTTTACTTGCTTCAAATTGTCCTTTATCAATATCTTTTATACCAGATCTAAATATTTCGCCAAAATAAGCTGCATAATTTAAGGTGAATGCTATTATGGCAGCTGGGAATCTATCTATGCTAACTCCTATTATTGGTAGTCCAAAAAATATAAATATTAGTTGTAATAATAAAGGGGTTCCACGCATAACTAAAACATATAAAGATGATATAAAGTTTACTATTTTAATATTTGATAATCTAAGTATTGCAACTATTATTCCTAAAGGAATAGATAAAAGTAGTGTTAATATAAAAACACCTAATGTATTTTTTAAGCCTTCTATTATTGAGGGCATTAAAGTAATAATATAATTCAAAGTTAATACCTCCTTATTTCTCTAAATCTTTTCCAAACCATTTATTAGATATTTTAGCTATAGTTCCATCCTCTTTCATATCTTCTAAAGTTTTATTTAAAGGATCTATTAAATTAGAATTTTTTCTAAGTCCTATTCTATAACTTTCTTCCCCTAAGTCTTCAGTAAGAACATGAAATTTACTAGGGTTATTTTTAAAAATATAATACTGAGCAAGAATTTCATCACAAACAACTGCGTCACTTCTTCTAGCTTCTAAATCCATAAAGCAATCATTAAAGCTATCAAAAAGAACAGGCTCTCCATTTTTAAAGGATTTAGTTAGTTTTGGTCTTTCAAATAGAGTGTCAAGAGAGCTAGAACCATCTTGAGTAGTTACAGTTTTTCCTTTTAAATCCTTTAAAGTATTTATATTAGAATTAGAAAGGGTAACTATAACTTGTCTATTTTTTAAGTATGAATTTGTAAATGCAACTTTTTTTTCTCTTTCGGGTGTCATGGTATATCCATTCCAAATTAAATCTATATTTCCATTAGTAAGTTCAGTTTCTTTCATTGACCAATCTATTGGTTGAAAAATAACTTTTAAATTCATACGCTTAAAAGCTTCTTTTGCTAAATCAACATCAAAACCAACTATGTCCCCCTTTTCATTTTTAAAACCCATAGGAACGAAAGTGTCATCCATCCCTATAATCACTGTATTACTATCCTTTTTAGTTTCTATTTTCTTTGAGGAACAACCAAAAATAAGAATAGATAAAATTACTATGCCAATTAATAAAAATAATAACTTTTTCATATCTTTCTCCTTTCGATTTACTACATTAATACTTTATCATGATGAAGTGTTAAAGTCAAATGAAAAATGTAATAATTTTATTTAAATATTGACAAAACGTTGCATTTTAGAGTTTATATAATATAATAAATTAGAGAGTTATGTAATTTTTTATTTATAGGTGGTGAAACTAAATGGAAGATAGCCCTCGAGAAGATAGGTGCAATTTAAAATTAAATATTATAAGAAAAGAGGGAAGTTATTTTCTAGATTAAACTTATAATATACTTCTCCTTTTCTTAAAAATAAAATTAAAGAGGAGGAGAGCTGGATGAACAAATTAACAATGTTTTTATACAGTAACATAATCAATAAGAAGATATATGATGAATTCAATGAAGTCCTAGGAGTTTTAAAGGATGTTTATGTAACTACAGAGGATGGTTATCCAAGAATTATAGGATATAAAGTAAAGAGAGATGGAGTCATATTTGATTATGAGTTTAAAAATATAGATTTTTACCAAAAAGATAATGGGAAATTTAAAATACAAATAAGGGGTAGTAGAGAGATATTACCTAGAAATTATAGCTATCTTTTATCTCAAAATTTATTAGATAGAAAAATAGTAGATATAAATGGAAAAAAAGTAGTTAAGGTTGATGATTTAAGAATAGTAAAAATAGCAGGTGAGTTTAGGGTAATAGCTGTTGAAACTGGAAAGATAGTAAAGTTTAGACGTAATGGATTAGAGGGATTAGGAAAATTATTAGCTAAAGTTTTTAAAGAAAAGTTTCAAGAAAAAGTTATTATGTGGGAAGATGTTGAGTCTTTAGAAATGATTAATGATAACTTAAAGTTAGCTATTCCATATAAAAAGCTTCAAAAATTACATCCAGCTGACTTAGCAGATATACTTGAAGAACTTGATGCCATAAACAGAAAAAAAGTCTTCGATAGCTTAGATGAAGATTTAGCTGCAGATACCTTAGAAGAAATAGAACCAGAAGTACAAAGCAGTATAATAAAGGGACTTTCCCATTCTAAAACTGCAGAGCTTTTTGAAAATATTCCAAATGACGAAATAGCAGACATTATAGATGAACTAGATGAGGAAGAAAGAGAAAAAGTATTAATTGCCTTAGAAAATGAAGATGCAGAAGAAGTTAAAGAGCTTATGGGATATTCAGATGAATCTGTAGGTAGTATAATGAACAAGGATTTTATATCTTTTAATTTAGATCTTACTGTAAAAGAGACTATAGAGCTTTTAAGAGAATTAGATGCAGATGAAGAAGTTATGTACTATGTTTATATAACTGATGAAGAAGATAGATTAAATGGGGTTGTAACTTTAAGAGATTTAATAATGAATGAAGAAAATAAAAGACTTAAGGAAATTATGCACACATCTTCCATAAGTGTTAATATAGATAGTACCATAGAGGATGCTATAGAAAAATCAACAAAGTATGATTTAATATCTATTCCTGTTGTGGACTATGAAGAAAAATTAGTTGGTATGGTTCTTATTCACGATATAGTTGATGAATTAATCCCTAATAACTTAAAAAGAAAATTTAAGAAAAAGTACACAGATTAGTTGACAAATTTTAATAAAAGAATATAATAAAGTATATAATTCATATCAAAATAGTCGGATAAATGTTGTGATAAAGAAAAGTATTATAAGGATAGGTCACAGAGAGAAAGTGGTGCTGGAAATCTTTCACCAAAGCCTTATAAGAAGTGCGCTTTTGAACAGGAATTTCGAAAAGTTATAAGTAGAAATTTTCGAGTATCACCCGTTAACGTGATAGAGTATTTATAGTACTTGATTAAGTGAGGTCTTTGCCTAATTAGAGTGGAACCACGGAGTAAAAAGCTTCGTCTCTAAATAGTATAAGACCTTTTTATTATATTTTTAAGGAGGAAATTTATATGGTTTTTAACAGTCTTTTAAGTTTAATAGGAAACACACCAATATTAAAAGCAAATAATTTATTTGAAGGGAATAATGTATTTGTTAAGCTTGAAAAATTTAATCCAGGAGGAAGTATAAAAGATAGAGCTGCTTTAGGAATGATAGAAGAAGCTGAAAAAAATGGATTATTAAAAGAAAATGGAGTTATAGTAGAACCAACTAGTGGAAACACAGGAATTGCTATAGCTATGATTGGTAAAATTAAAGGATATAAAGTTATTATAACTATGCCAGAGACAATGAGTAAAGAAAGAAGAGATATGATCAAAGCTTATGGTGCAGAGATAATTTTAACTGAAGGAAGCAAAGGAATGAAGGGAGCTATTGAAGAAGCAGAGAGGTTAGCTAGTACAAATGGATATTTCATGCCTCAACAGTTTTTAAACGAAGCTAATGCTAAAAAACATTATGAAACTACTGCAGAGGAAATAATAAGAGATATTCCAGACTTAGATGTATTTATTGCAGGGGTAGGAACTGGAGGAACTATTACAGGAGTAGGAAGAAAATTAAAGGAATATAATCCTAATATAAAAATAGTTGCTGTAGAACCTAGTGATTCAGCTGTATTATCAGGAGAAAATTCTGGTCCTCATAAAATTCAAGGAATAGGTGCTGGATTCGTACCAAAAATATATGATTCATCAGTAGTTGATGAAATAATAAAGGTTAAAAATGAAGATGCATACACTATGGCAAAAAACTTTGCTGATAAAGAAGGAGTTCTAGTAGGTATATCTTCTGGAGCTGCATTAAAAGGGGCAAAGGATATTTTAGAAAATATATCAAAAGATAAAAAAGTGTTAGTTATAGCACCTGATGGAGGAGAAAAATATTTTTCAACAGGGCTATATGAGTAATTTGTAGGAGTGAAAATTTTGTTCAAAAATTTAAAATATGATATAGAAAATGTTATGAAAAATGATCCAGCGGCTAGAACAAAACTAGAGGTTTTATTGCTTTACCAAAGCATACATGTTTTGATATTTTATAGAATAGCACATGGACTATATAAGATAAAATTATTTTTTCTAGCACGATTAATTTCTCAGTTAGGAAGATTTTTTACAGGTATAGAAATTCATCCAGGGGCAAAAATAGGAAAAGGACTTTTTATAGATCATGGAATGGGTGTTGTAATAGGAGAAACTGCAGAAATAGGAGATAATGTAACTATATATCATGGAGTTACTCTTGGAGGAACTGGAAAGGACAAGGGTAAGAGACATCCAACTATAGGGAATAATGTTATTATTGGATGTGGGGCTAAAATTTTAGGGCCTATAAGTATAGGCGATGGAGCAAAAATAGGAGCAAACTCTGTAGTATTAAAGAATGTTCCAAAGGGAAAAACCGCTGTTGGAATTCCAGCAGTTATTAAAAATTAATTTATAAATATGCCAATTTTTATTATTTGGTTTATAATAAGACTATATATAAATTTTATTAGTTAGAGAAAAATTAAAACCATATGTTTTACATTTACTAACTAAAAATTTAATATAGTCTTTTTTAGTTTGAGGTGATAATTTTTGAAGGAAAAGATTTTAGAGTTTTGTAAATCTTTAGGATTAGATACTGTGGGATTTGTAAAGTGTAGAAGATTTTCAGAACTTGAAGAGGTGTACAATATAAGAAAAGATAAAGGGTTTGAAAATGAGTTTGAGGAACAGGATATAGAGAAAAGAGTAAATCCTAATGTGTACATGGAAGACGGGAAGACCATAATAACAATTGCTTTTCCTTATTTATATGATGAAGACTATGTTGATAATGGATTTTCAGTTTATACTAGAGGAATGGACTATCATTATGTTGTCTCTAATTTCCTTAAGAAGATAAGCGAATATATAGAGTCTTTAGGGGGACGGGCAATTTCTTTAGTTGATAGTAATTCATTACCTGAAAGATATATTGCATATTTAGGTAATATAGGATTCATAGGTAAAAACAATATGCTAATCACTAAAAAGTATGGTTCCTATGTGTTTTTAGGAGAAATAATTACGGATTTAGAAATTCAGTGTGAAGAAGAAAGAACTTTAGAGGAATTAAGAACTCATAAGGAATGTGGTACCTGTGAGATATGCTATAAAAATTGCCCAACTAAGGTTTTAAATAGAAGTAAGATGAAAAATACTAATTCATGTATGTCTTATATAACTCAGAAAAAAGATATAGAAGATAAATATTTAAAACTTATGAAGGGAAGAATATTTGGATGTGATAGCTGTCAAAAAGAGTGTCCATATAATAAGAAAATAACATATACAAATATAGAAGATTTTAAACCTCTTACTTTTATGCAAAAGGATTCTTTTGAAGATTTTCATAAAATAAGCAAAAAAGAATTTAATGAAACTTTTAAAAAGACTTCTTGTGGATGGAGAGGTAAAAATACAATTTTAAGGAATATAATGATTAAAAAGGTCTTAATTAATAAGGAAGATATATCAAACTATCAATTAAATTCTGAAAGTCTTAAAAATTTTAGAAATAGACTTTTAAATTTTTATGATGTATAATAATATATTGTTAAAATTTGATACAGGAGGTAAAGTTATGTTTACTCGTATAGGAGCTAATATATTAGTTAGATTACCGGATAGTATTTTTAAACCAATAGCAGGAAATTTAATCGGTGGATGTTTAAATAAATATGCTGACCTTAATGTTTATGGACTTGATAAAATAAAGAAGGAAGAGGGTCCATTTATATTTATAGGGAATCATTTAAGTAATGCAGATGGATTAGTTTTAGATAAGGTTTTACAAAAAGAATATGATCCATATTTTATTGCTGGAGTAAAGCTAAATGATGAGGCTTTAACTAATATAGGTACAAGATTAGTTAAAAATATAAAAATAAAGCCAAATTCAGCAGATAGAGAATCCCTAAGCAAAATTGTTAAGGCTGTTAAGGGTGGAGAAAATATAGTTATTTTCCCAGAGGGAACAAGAAGTAGAAATGCAAAAATGATAGAAGCTAAAAAGGGAATTATACTTATAGCAAGATTAACAAAGGCTAAAATAGTACCTTTTGGAATGACTGGAACTGAAAAGCTTATGCCAATAAATGATGAAAATATGGGAGCAGAAAAGTTTCATCATTCAAAGGTTAACATAAAGTTTGGAACTCCTATTGACCTTCCAAAAAAAGAAAAAGATGAAGGAAAGCATGAGTATGAAGAAAGGGCTTTAAATTACCTTATGAAAAATATAGCCAATCTTTTACCAGAAGATTATAGAGGGGTATATAAGGATTAGGGGGATATACTATGAAAAAGAGAACTAAAGAGGTATTAGAAATATTAAAAGAAGAGTATCCAGATGCTAAATGTGAGCTAAATTATGAAACTCCCTTTCAACTTTTAGTTGCTACTATTTTATCAGCACAGACTACGGATAAAAAGGTTAATGAGGTAACTAAAGGGCTTTTTAAAGACTATCCAGATGTAGATTCTTTTTTAACTATAAGTCAAGAGGAACTAGAGGATAGAATAAAGCAAATAGGACTTTATAGAAATAAAGCTAAAAATTTAATTATGATGGTTCATCAATTAAAAGAAAATTTTGGTGGAGAAGTTCCTAAAACTATGGAAGGAATAACTTCTTTAGCTGGGGCTGGAAGAAAAACTGCCAATGTGGTTTTATCAAATGCCTTTGGAGTTCCATCTATTGCAGTAGATACTCATGTATTTAGAGTTTCAAATAGAATTGGCTTAGCACATTCAGATAATGTACTTGAAACTGAAAAACAACTTCAAAAAGAATTACCTAAAAAAGAATGGTCCTTAACCCATCATCTTTTAATTTTTCACGGGAGAAGATGTTGTATAGCTAGAAAGCCTAAATGTGATATATGTAAGATAAATAAATACTGTGATTATTTTAAAAATAATAGATAAAAAGCTACACAAAATAGTGTAGCTTTTTTTATTTGCTAGCTTCTTTTTTATTATATAAAAATATAGAAAAAGATGCTAATAAAATTAAGGCATATCCTATTAGGGATATTTTATCTGGTATATCTCCAAATAATACAAAGCCTATTAAGGCTGTGAAAATAACTTGAGTATAGTCATAAATTGAAATATCTCTTGCTGGAGCATATTTATAGGCAGCTGTTAATGCAAATTGAGCACAAGAAGCGGCAACCCCTGCAAGAATTAAAAATACAAATTGTTCTAAGCTAAAGGTTTCAAATTGAAATAACATAATAGGAAAAGTAGTTACTATTGAGAAGAAAGAAAAGAAGAAAACAATAGTAGCTCCCTTTTCTTTACCACCTAAGTATCTAACAAAGGTATAAGCACCTCCAGCAAAGGCTGCTGAACAAAGTCCAATTATAGCAGGAATAAAGTTACTTGCTAAATTCCCAGAAGGTCTAACTATAAATAAAACTCCAGAGAATGCAGCTAAAAGACATATTATATGAATTGGTTTTAATTTTTCTTTTAGGAATAAATAAGAAAATATAATAACGAAAAACGGACTTAATTTATTAAGAATAGTAGCATCTGATAATATTAATCTATCAATTGCATAGTAATTAGCCCAAATTCCTAAGGTTCCTAAAGCAGAACGTCCTATAAGAGAAAGTCTATTTTCCTTCTGTCCAAAAAGTAAGGCATTATCTTTTTTCACTAAATAAAATGCCACAAAACAACTAACTAAGTTTCTAAAGAAACTTTTTTCTATTGATGGTAAATCACCGGATAATTTTACAAATGTACTCATAAGAGCAAAACTAAGTGCTGATATGGTTATTAAAATTATACCTTTTGTTTTATTATTCATTTAATCCTCCTATTAAATTGTTGAAATTTTTATAATAACATTTTAGATGTTAAAAATAAATAGGTCAATATTAATAATATATAGTAATTTTATGAAGAAATGAATAAATTTTTGAAAAAAGAGGTATTTTTACTTATTTTAAATATTTATTTAATATATAATAGAAGTACTATGCTAAATAAGAATGGGGAAAATTTAGATATGTTAATTGGACTTTTTAACAATTTAGGTATTAAAGAGAAAACATTAAAAAGAATAGCAATAGTCACAGTAATATTACTTAGTTTATTTTTTATAAAAGGGTTAAATTTAATTTGTGCCTTAAATAGAGATTTGTTTAAGGATGTAAGTGTAGTTTATGCTGCTGAAGAAATTATAGTAATGACTCAAATAATTCTTTGTATTATGATATTATCTATATGCTTTATATATTATAGAGGACTTAAACGAAAAGAGTTCTTTGGTATATCCCTTGTTTATGTAAGTATTATTACTGAAATGATTTTTATAGTCTTAACAGGAAAAATAGTTGAAAATCAGGTTTATGACTTGAATTTATTTAGTTTGTTATTTAGAGGGATATTACTACTTTTAGCTGTTTTATGCCTTGAAAATTTTGATGCTTTTATAAGGAAATATAAAAAATTAACCTTAGTATTTGTAATATTGGTAACGATTATATTACAAATATTAAATGTTAATTATAACATAGGAATATATACATATAATTTTATATATAATTTAACTTTAGTTTTAATAGTTTTAACATATATATCTTGTATAATATTTTGTTTAGTTAGAATTTTTCAATTTAGAGAAATAACTTATTTAGTAATAATGATAAGTGCTTCACTTATGTTATTAAAATTAGTTTATGGCCTTTCTTTAAGTATAACGAATAATAATCTTATAAAAATAAATATTGTATTTTTTAATTTTATATCATTTATGAGCTTTGTATTTGGTATGTTTTTTGATTTACTTCAAGTTATAAAAAATAAAAATTTTATGCAAGAAGAATTAAGTGCATTTTTTAACCTAATAGAATTTGATTGTAATAGTGAAGTTGTAGTACTTAGTAACAATTTAAAAGTTCTTTATGCAAATGAAAAATGTAGAAGTAAGAGAATATCACCTAAAAATAGAGAAAATAAAACTTATATTGATTTAGAAAAACAAATTAAAGGATTTTTATATGATAAAAATATAATTTGTATAGAAAGTGTGCTTAGAAATTCTAAGGAATGGAAAGGTATAATAAAGTTAAATGAAGAGGATGAAGTTGTAAAGGTTAATCTTCAAAAGATAAAAAAAGAAAAAAATCTTTATTATGTACTTAGAATTAATGATATAACAGAAGAATACAAAATGGAGAAAAATTTGAAATTAGAGGAGCAAAGGCTTAGAGGAGTTACTGAAAATATAAAAGATTTAATATTTACAATTGATGTTGAAGGAAAAATAAGCTATGTAAACAAAGCAGTAATAGATGTTTTAGGATATAGCGAAGAAGAATTAATAGGAAAAAATTATTATGATCTATTATTGGTTGAATCTAATTTAAATATAATAGACAGCAAATATTTTAATGAAGATAAGATTTTAACAATAGATAAGGTAAGATCTAAAAAAGGGTTGGTTCAATTAGAATCTATTTCTAGTAGAATTAAGGATAATAAAAATAATACCTTAGGATGGGTAAGAGTTGCTAGAAATATAGAGGATGTAAGAGAAATAGAAATATTAAAGAATAAATTTGAAGAAATAAAGCAATATGACAAGGTTAGAAGTGAGTTTTTTGCAAATTTATCTCATGAGCTTAGAACTCCTATTAACATAATATATTCATGCATACAGCTTTTAAACACTAGTAAAAAGAATAAGGCAAACTTTGCTAATTTATATGATAAGTATGAAAAAACTTTAAAACAAAATTGTTTTAGGATGTTAAGGCTTGTAAATAATCTTATAGATATAACAAAAATAGACTCTGGTTTTATTAAGATGGACTTTATTAATTATGACATAATAAAGCTTACAGAAGATATAACTATGTCTGTAATTCCTTATGTAGAATCTAAGAATATAGATATAATCTTTGATACTAATTGTGAGGAATTAGAGATAAGATGTGACCCAGATAAAATTGAGAGAATAATTTTAAATTTATTATCTAATGCCATAAAATTTACAGAGCCAGGTGGAAAAATAGAAGTTAGTATTTTTGCAGATGAAACTTGGGTAGATATAAGGGTTAAGGATACAGGTATAGGAATTCCATCACACATGAAAGAATTTATTTTTGAAAGATTTATACAAAATGATAAATCCTTAAATAGAAATAAAGAAGGAAGTGGAATAGGATTATCCTTGGTTAAATCCTTAGTGGAATTACATGAAGGAAAAGTTTTCTTAAGAGAAAGTAATGAATCAGGTAGTGAATTTTCAATATTACTACCTAATGTGAAATTGGAGAATGATGTTTGCGAAAATGGAAGCTTAGATTATAAAACAGAGGTTGAAAAAATATCAATAGAGTTTGCTGATATTTATGAAATATATTAGGAGATTTAATAAGTTTAAATGATTTCATAAACTTTCTATTTTAAAAAGATAATGATATAATATTAAGGGCTTGTTTAAAAAAGACAAGTCCTTAATTATTTCGAATCTGTTAAGTTGTTATGAAAAAATAGCTTAACTATTCTTAAAATTACTCGTTCTTTGAAAATTATATAAGTTTGAATAAATTTTTGCATGGCAAACAAACCTGCAAGATGATTTGATTTTTTGCAGGTTAATCAAAGATATTAATAATTTAAGCAGCAATAAACCAATTATGTTTACTAGAATCATTAGCACTAAAACCGGCTACTTCGGCAGGCGTAGAACCGTTTAATGATCCATGAGGTCTAATAAAATTATAGTGAAATATAAACATGTACAC
>OIFS01000069.1_pt1 | contig 79785 bp, 66 predicted proteins | sample 1582131 | NCBI WGS metagenome assembly OIFS01 (sample SAMN07501065, study PRJEB24779) | human gut metagenome | isolation source: stool | host: human infant | place: USA: Pittsburgh, PA | reverse complement strand
GTCTTTCAATAGTCCAATCAGTCTTATTATTCTTAGGAAAATAAGCTTTTACATCTTGATTTTTCTTTTTCTTAAATCTTGGAAAGCCTTTAGCTTTTTTAAAGAAATCTCTAAAAGATTTATCTCCATTCATAATAGCTTGTTTAGTAGCTTTTGAAGATACTTCTTTAATCCACTTCATTTCTTGATTATTAGGAATATATTCATTATTTAACCATTTTGAAAAATCCATTCCACTAACAAACTTTCCTTCTCTCTCGTAAATTTCTTTATTATAAGCAATGTAGAAATTATATATAAATCTTGATACCCCAATAGTTCGGTGTATTTTAGACTTTTGTTCATCAGTAGGATTAATCTCCATCTTGTAAGCCCTTTTCAACTTCTTCATCCTCTCTAATCTTTTTCTTAAAGCCTTAATAACTTCATCTAATATTATTCCTTTATCATTATAATATTATCTAAGAAATTCAATTTGATTTTTCAAATCACATTTTAGGTTAGAAGTTGAAACTTGTGTATAAATAATAATTCTGCAAACTCTTTTGGTCTATAGTGTTTACTAATATAATCACATACTTTGGTGATTATATTATACAATATTAGAATATATTTGATTGCATTTTTAGTAAATAAAGACCATATCCTCAATCTAAACTAATTAATATATTTTCATTATTAAGTATAGTATTTTTTATATATTAATTAAAGATTTTATTAAATTAATTCTATTTAGATTACACAATATTAGATAAATATAAAATGGCAAAAAACTTTTTATTAATAATTATTTTTAAAAAACAATTGCATTAAAGTAAATAGTGTGTTACTATAAGAGAGTAGCAAAAATGCTAACAAAAAAAGTTTCATTTAGGTAAATAGTTTCTCGTAAATTAGAGATTATTATATCGATTTAGAATCTTTAATTTCAGGAGGAATATTTATGACAGATAAAATAATGACATGTAGAGATTGTGGAAGTGAATTCGTATTTTCAGTAGGAGAGCAAGAATTCTACAAAGAAAAAGGATTCGATAACGAGCCAACAAGATGTATGTCTTGTAGAAGAGCTAAGAAACAACAACAAAATAGAAGATAATTTTGAAGTGTTATAGGCTGTAGTTTTAAACTATGGCCTTTTTTATATTTTAATAAGTTAAGCTTCATTAACAATACACTTATCATTATTTAATTGATTTTTAAATACATTTCTAAAAACAAATCTTACAAAGTTCTATATTAAAAATAATTGTGTGAAAACTTCAAAAAGTAAATTAATTAGGAAATATAAATCAATATTTTAGAAACTTAATTCTATTTGATTAATAGAAAAATTTTGCAATAATATAAACGAAGATTAAGAAATCGATTTCTTTTTTGAAGGTTTAATTAAACGGGTATTTATAAGATTTTATTATTTAAATATAGAGGTGATGGTTTGGATACATTAATAAATAAAAAAGTAGAAAAAAGTGATGATGTTTCTATAAAAACTTTAATTACTTATAGTATGGGAAGTTTAGGAAATAATATGATATACGCATTGATTAGTTCCTACCTTTTAATCTTTTTAACAGATAGTTTTAAAGTAGGGGCAGCTGCCATAGGAACCTTATTTTTGGTGGCAAGAATTATAGATGCAATAACAGACCCTATAATGGGGGTTATAGTTGATAATACTAATACTAAAATCGGAAAGAGTAGACCCTATTTATTTATCGTTCCTATTTTCATGGGAATAGCAACAATTATGTGTTTTTCAGCACCAGATTTAAGTTATAGTGGTAAAATAATATGGATATACATAGCATATATTTTCTGGGGAATATCCTTTACTGCAATGGATATACCATATTGGTCATTATCTGCCAATATTACAAGATCTTCATCAGGAAAAACTAAGATTGTTACATCAGCAAGAACAGTGGCTTATGTAGGTAATTTTATAATTTTAACTTCAACAATTCCTCTTGTATCAATAATTGGAAACTGGCAAACTGTGGCCATAATATATGTTTGCTTTGCTACTATATTTACTTGGGTTACAGCCTTTGGAATTAGAGAAATTAAGGATAATGTGGCAAAGAAAAAGGAAAAGCAAGGGTTTAAACAATTTATAAATCTATTAAAGACAAATAAGCCTTTAAGAATAGTTTTATTATCAATGTTAGTTTTAGAATTAAGTGGATCAATAAAAAATACAATATCTATATATTATGTAAAGTATAATTTTAATGCGGAAATGATGATTCCAGTAGTTAGTTCAGTTGGTATGGGAGCTAGTATATTAGGTGGAATAATGTCACCATTTTTAACAAAAAAATTAGGAAAAAGAAATACAGCTCTTTTAGGATTATTAGCTGGTGCAGCTGGATCATTTTTAGTATTTTTATTATCCTATTCTTCATTACCTTTAATGATAGTTATAAACTTCATAAGTGGAATTTTTGATGGAGCAGGTTATATTACCTTAACATCAATGGTTGCAGATTGTGTTGAGTATGGTGAATGGAAAACTGGAAAGAGATCAGAAGGAATGATCTTCTCTTTAAATATATTTAAAAGTAAGATTGCCAGTGCTATTGGGGGATCCTTATGTGGATATATCTTAGCGTATATTGGTTATACAGCAAATGAAAGTCAATCTACTTTTACATTAAACGGAATTCATTTAATACAGACTTTAGTTCCATGTGCCATTGTAATAATAAGCTTTATGCTACTAAGAAGATATAATTTATCTGAGGCAGAATATGAAGCTATAGTTGATGATTTAAAAAATGGTGTTACAAGAATAGGTTAACATTAATATGAAAAGTATAAGAGCTAATTTAGATATTAATACTAAATTAAGTGAAATTAATATAGTAATTATATTAAAAGTCTAATTGAGATTTTAGAAAATAAATTTCATATAATTTTAATTCTTATAAAAGATTTAAAAAGTATAACAGAGGTTTTAATTTACGCCTCTGTTATACTTTTTATTTTTGAAATTTTTTTGTTTTAAAGCTGTATTTTAAATTTATATACTTGTTTTATTTACTTGATTATTTCTGTAATTTAGTGGAGACATTGAAAAATGTTTTGAAAAAGTTTTTGAAAATAATAGTGAATCACTATAGCCTACACTACTTGCAACTTCACCTATGGGAAGTTTAGTGCCTTTTAGTAAAAGAGTGGCTTTGTACATTCTAAGATTTATTAAATATCTTTGAGGAGAAATTCCAAGATTTTTTATGAACATTTTATATAAATAACTTCTGCTTAAGTTTACATAATCAGCAATTTCTTGAACGGTTATGCTATGCATATAATTAGAATTAATGAAATTAAGGGCATCTTGAATATATGTGTGTAATTCCTTATCTTTGTATTCAAAGGGTTTTGGGAATTCTTCTATAAGTGCGTACAATAATGAGTAAAGTTCCTTTAGTAATAGTATGTCATCAGATCTTGAAGGATTATAAGTTTTTGATATTTCGCACATATTTAATATTATTTGTGGAATTTTTGAGTTTTCTTCACAATTAGCAACACAAGAGTTAGTAATAGAAGTTCTATTTAAATATTCATTAGCATTTGAACCACTAAAGCCTATCCAGTAGTATTCCCAAGGATCATCAATAGAAGCCACATACTCAACTTGCATACCTTTTAGTAGTATAAAGATATCACCTTGTTTTAAGTTAAATACCTTACCATTAAATTTAAAAGTCCCATATCCCTTAGTTACGTAATGAATAACGGCATTTTTCAATACTTCATAGTTATATCCTAATCCTGGTATACCTTGTTCTATACCACATTCATCTACATTCATTTCAAAGTTTTCTTTAACATACTTTTTCCACAATATTTGCATTTCTACCTCCTAACCTATAAAATTAATTAATTTTATAGTAGTCTTATATTAAACATTTACATGAGAGCTTTGCAAAGCAGTTTATCAACATAAAAGCTTTTTATTTTAAAATAAATTCTTCTAAATATAAGAATATTTTAAAGAAATATCTTTATATATTAGTTATTAAAATTTATAAGATTATAAGAAACATTATAACATATTTTAGAACTTTTTAACTATTTTAAAAGATTAATTTACATATTAACATTTAATTATGGGTAAAAACTATTTTGAAAAATGATTTATATGGAATTATGTTTCTTAAATATATAATCATGTTTCATGAATACATAATTATTTTAAATGTATTGGGAGGGTAAAATGATATTAAAAAATGAATACCATGAAGATATTTCTAAACTGCATGTAAATATGATGCCAAGAAGAAGTTATTATGTTCCCTTTGTGGATACTGATGAAGCTTTAAATATTAAAAATAGAAGTAAGCAAGTTAACTTCTTTTCACTTAATGGTAAATGGGAATTTAATTACTTTGATAGCTTGCAAAAAGTGAAAGAGTTTGATGATATAAATCAAATTAGTTTTTCAGATAATATTGATGTGCCATCTCTTTGGCAATTAAATGGATATGATTATAATCAATATACTAATGTAAAATATCCAATTCCTTTTGATCCACCTTTTGTTCCTATAAACAATCCATGTGGAATTTATAAGAGAGATTTTGAAATTGAAATACTTCCTGAAAATTATGATTATAATATAAACTTTGAAGGCGTTGATTCCTGCTTTTATTTTTGGATAAATGATAACTTTGTTGGGTATAGCCAAATATCTCATAGCATATCTGAGTTTGATATTACAGAATTTTTAGTAAAGGGTAAAAATACAATTACAGTCTTAGTTTTAAAATGGTGTGATGGAACTTATTTTGAAGATCAAGACAAGTTTAGAATGTCTGGAATTTTTAGAGATGTATATATACTAAGAAGAGCAAAGAAAAGAATAGTTGACTATAAAATAACTCAAAGTATAGATTTTTCAGCTAAAGAAGGAAAGTTAGACCTTGAAGTTTTATCTAATATAGGAAATCCAAAAGGAAAATATTATTTGTTAAATCCTAATAATCATATGATAGCATCTGGAAATATAGATAATAATAAAGTCCAAATCAATATTAAAAATGTAGAACTTTGGAGTGCTGAAATACCTAATTTATATACTTTATTAATTGAAACAGAGCATGAGGTTATAAAAGAAAGAATAGGTATGAGAGAAATTAAAATAGAAAATTCTATTTTAAAAATTAATAATAAAACAATAAAGTTAAGAGGAGTTAATCATCATGATAGTAATCCAACTAAGGGATATGTTATGACATATGATGATATGATTCTAGATTTAAAAATAATGAAAGAGTGTAATGTTAACTCTATAAGAACAGCTCATTATCCTAAATCTCCGATTTTTTATGAGTTATGCGATGAATATGGTTTTTATGTTATGAGTGAGGCAGATATTGAAATTCATGGTGTTGTTGAACTATATGGATTAGGATATTTAGATAATTATAATATGATAGCTGATGATAAAGTTTATGAAAAGGTTATTATTGATAGAGTTGATTCATCTATAGTTCCTTTTAAGAATAAATCTTGTATTTTCATGTGGTCTCTTGGAAATGAGTCAGGGTTTGGATGTAACTTTGAAAGCGGATTAGAATATGCTAGAAAATTAGATCCTACACGTCCACTTCATTATGAAGGTGCTCATTATGCTAGCAAAGAAAGAGAAAATGACTTTACAAATATTGATGTTATTAGTCGTATGTATATAAGTATAGAGGAAGTAAAGGATTATTTTGAAAAAGGAATAGACAAGCCATTAATATTATGTGAGTATGCACATGCTATGGGAAATGGACCAGGTGGATTACAAGACTATGATGAAATGATACAAAAGTATGACCAGTTTGCAGGGGCATATGTTTGGGAGTGGTGTGACCATGCAATACTTATTAATGAAGATGTTAATGGTAAAAAAGCATATGGATATGGTGGCGATTTTGAAGAGGAAAATCATGATGGAAACTTCTGTGTAGATGGTTTAGTTTATCCAGATAGAACTCCTCATACTGGATTATTAGAATATAAAAATATCAATAGACCTATAAGAGCCATAGAATTTAATGAAGTTAAGAAAAGAGTTAAGCTTAAAAATATGCTTGATTTTAGGGATGTTTCTGAGTTCTTAGATGTTACCTATAAAGTATTTTTAGATGGAGAAACAATTTTCGGAGGTAATATAGATTTAGAAAGCTTAAAAGCAAAAGAAGAAAAATGGTATGATTTAAGCATATCAGAATTACCAAAGGGAATTATAACTATATTATTCCAGTATAGAGTGAAAAATAATAATCACCTTTATGAAAAAGGTGAAGTTCTAGGCTTTGACAATTTTATCATAAAAAATGGAGTAGATAATATCTCATCTGTTGATAAAATCTTAAAAAGTACTATTAATGAACAAAAATTTTATGTAGAAGAAACAGTTAATAAGATTAAAGTTAAAAATAATGAGTTTATTTATAATTATAATAAAAATACAGGTTCCTTTGATTTTATTCAGGCATTAGGAGAAACATTTATAGATGATCCAATGAAATTTATTATTTGGAGAGCACCTACAGATAATGATAGAAAGATTAAAAATTTGTGGATTGAAGCTGGCTTTAATCAAATTACTACAAGAGTGTATAATAGTAAAATTAAGGAGTTTTCAAATAGGGTGGAGATAACTAGCGATTTAAGCTTGATACCACCATATAGAGAAAGAGTCCTTGATCTTAAGTTAACATGGAGTATATACTCAGAGGGATTAATTAAATGCCATGTTAAAGGGAATAAAAATATGAAAACACCTTATTTACCAAGGTTTGGTGTAGAGCTTAAGCTTAATAAATCCTATGAAGAGGTAAGTTACTTTGGATTTGGACCATATGAAAATTACGTGGACAAAAATTCATCTTGTTATTTAGGAAGATTTAATTCTAAGGTTTCTGAAATGCATGAAGATTATATAAGACCTCAAGAAAATGGAAGTCATCATTATTGTAGAGAAGTAGCTATTAATAATGAAAAAGGAAAGGTTTGTGTTTTATCAGAAAATGACTTTGCATTCAATGTTTCACACTTTTCTTTAAATCAATTAACTAATGCAAATCATAATTTTGATTTGAATGAAGAAGAGGCAACTTATTTAATTGTAGATTATAAACAAAGTGGTATAGGATCAAATAGTTGTGGCCCCGATTTAGATGAAGAATATAGACTAAATGAAAAAGAATTTTCTTATGATTTTTACTTAAAATTTGTGAAAGAAAATATATAGAATAATTAAATATAATAATTTTTTAAAATAATTGCTGTATTATATAGTGCTTGAAAACACTATATAATACAGCATTTTTTATAGAATAAAAACTGTAAAAGAGTTATATCAAAATATAAAAATAATATTTAAAATTTTAGTATTAAACAGCAAATTTCATAGAAACTAATAAGACTATTACAGCTGTTGTAAATATAGGAATAAGGACAGAGGTTACAAACATATCCTTGTATGCTTCTTTATGAGTTAAACTACAAATTGCTAAAGTAGTAATAACTGCTCCATTATGAGGAAGAGTATCTAACCCTCCAGAAGATAGAGAAGCTATTCTATGAAGTATTTCTGGTGAAATATTCATAGCCTGACTCATTTGTAAGTATGTTGGAGCAAGAGCATCTAAAGATATTCCAAGTCCTCCAGAGGCTGAGGCTGTAAGTCCACATATTAAGTTAACCGATAAAGCTTCAGAGATTATTGGGTTTGATGAAATGCCAAATATAACTGATTGTATAAGAGTGAACACAGCTAGTGATTTTATTACACTTCCATATCCAACTATGGCACTAGAATTTAATAGTGGTTTAAATGAGTTAGTAACTCCTTTATCTAATACTGATTTTAAGTTTTTTATTTTTTTAAAGTTAGTTATTATTAAAAATAAGTCTGCTAAAACTATAGCAATTATTACACTCCAAGTTCCAGAAACATTACTTAAAGTTGTATTAAATTCTTTAAGGTAACTTCCATCTATATTTTCATAATAAACTTTTGAAAAGAATAAGTTAACTATAAAAATTATTATTATAGGAATTATTGCTTTAAATATACTAGGTAAGTTTTCATAGTTTTCATTAACTATTGAATCATTATGATTTCCATATCCCTCACCCTTAGCTTTAGCTGATTTTGCACGGCGTGTAAGCCATATCATACCAAGAGTTAGCATCATAATGCTTGCTAATAATCCTATAAGTGGTGCTGCAAAAGTATCTGTACCAAAATATTTCATTGGTATAACATTTTGAATTTCTGGTGAACCTGGCATAGCAGTCATTGTAAAAGTAAATGCTCCAAGAGCAATTGTTCCAGGTATAAGTCTTTTAGGAATATCAGCTTCTCTAAATAATGTAGTGGCAATTGGATAAAGAATAAATGCTACTACAAATAAGGAAACACCACCGTAAGTAAGCAATGCTCCAGAAAGAACAACGGCTAATATTGATTTTTCTTTTCCAAGTTTTTTAGTTATAAAGTGAGCTATAGATTTAGCATAACCTACCTCTTCCATTAACTTTGCAAAAATTGCTCCTGTCATAAAAAGAGGAAAATAATTTTTTATAAAACTTGCAAAGCCAGACATATATATTTCAGTGTAACTAGCCATTAAATGTGCATCTAACCCAGTAGTAATAAGTATAGTTACTAATGCTACAATGGGAGCTGTTATTATTGTTGAGTACCCTTTATAAGCAAGATACATTATAAGTATTAAGGATAATATTAAACCTAAGATATTTGTCATTATGATTAAATAGCTGCATTTTAAAATAACTTTTTATAAAACTCACAAAGAGTATAAAGCTATGTAGATATTCTTCATATGAATATTTTTATTCTAAAGACATATTATTTATACTTTTTATGATTTTGGTTGTTAATTTATATACAGCCACATCTCCTTTCTTTAGTTAAATTCATTTATTATTTTTCCTTTTTTATATTTATAAATTCATAAAATTAAATTAATAATTTTGATTTGATAAAATATTATATCATATAATAATTTATATTAAATAAAATTAAGAGGTGAATAATGGCAAATAGCTTCTTTGTTAATCGTTTACTGATGAATATCTCATTAAAAAATATATGGAATTGGAAATATTATATATTTACATAGTTTTTTATTTAATTTTTTCAATGTGACCCCAGTCATATTTAAGATAAGCACTTTGAAATTATAATAGCATCATAAGAGAGAGGCGATAAGTCAAATAAATAATAAGAAATTTTTATTTATAGGAGGAAGTAGTTAGTATAAATTTATTATGCTATTGAAATTTATATATGGAAAATAAAAAAGTAATATTAAAAAATGGACAAGCAAAGGTTATTGATTATGAAAGAATCAAAAGGTTAACTGACTTTTTAAGAAGAATAAATAAAGAAGGTATAACTAAAGAATTAAGAGAAGAAGGATTAGATATTGTAAAGTCAATTGATCCCTTAGAATTATCAATTGCAGAGCAAAGCTTAATAGATGATGGAATGGAGCCTAGTGAATTAAGACATTTATGTGATATACATATGGAAATACTTAAGGATGAACTTGAAAAGTTAAAAAGTAATATATCAAGGGGACATGTCTTAGATACTTTAGTTGAAGAGCATACAAAAATATTAGGATTATTGGAAGAGCTTGAAGTAGTTACTAGTAAAATAGTAAAAATGGATAAGTATAATAAAGAAAATGCAGAATTTTCAAAGGCTTTAGAAATAGTACAAGGTATTTTAGATGCAGAGCTTCACCATAAAAGAGAAGAAGATGTATTATTTCCAGAGTTAGAAAAGAGAGAGATTACTGGTCCAACAAGAATAATGAGATTAGAACACGATCAATTAAGAGAGAAAAAGAGAAGATTAAAGGAATTAATAAAAGTAGTTGAATATCTTGATTTTGAAGACTTTAAAGATAATCTTCAATCTTTATCTAAAGAAATTTGTTTTGAACTTAAGGATCATATATTTAAAGAAAATTATATTTTATATCCAACAGCTTTAGAGGCCATAAAAGATGAAAAACTTTGGGAGAATATGAGAGAGAAATGTGATGACATAGGATATTGTCCATTTACTCCAAAAGAATGTATAGAAAAATAGTTTAAGATTATATTTCGGTTGAATGTTGATTTTAGCTGGTTCTTTAGATGAAATTTAGTTTATTAAAGTATTTTTATTACTTTATTATTAAGATTAACTTAAAGTTCTATGTAAAAATCAACACTAGCAAAAATAGTTTGTTATAAATGTGTGATTAAAAATTAGGAGGAAAGCACTATGGAAAAATTAATTAGAAAAGACTATAGTTTAGGAGAAGTTGTTACTGTTTACCCAGCAGTTGTTAAGAAATTTAATGATATGGAATTAGATTATTGTTGTGGTGGAAATAAGAGCTTAGAATTAGCACTTAAAGAAAAAGGTGTTGATGTTGATAAATTTGTTGAAGATTTAAATAAAGAATTCAAAGAGTTTAAATTTGAAAGTTCTCAATATGTAGATTGGAGAGAAAAATCTTCAGAAGAGTTAATAAGTCATATAGTTGAAACTCATCATGGAGAGACTTTTAGATTATTAAAAGAAATAGATCCATTGATGGTTAAGGTATTTAGAGTGCATTTTTCACATGATCCAGAACTTTTAATGAAAGTTCATAGCCTTTTTGGAAAGCTAAAATGTGAATTAGAAGAACATTTACTTAAAGAAGAAAATATTTTATTCCCACTAATGATTAAGTATGATAAAGCAAAGAATGAAAAAGAAAAGAAAGAAATAGAAGAAGATATAAGAATCATAGTTAATGAACATGAAGCTGCTGGTGACATATTAAAAGAATTAGCAGAAGTAACTGATGATTATAAAGTTCCAGAGTGGGGATGCATAAGTTTTAAACTACTATATGATTATTTACACGACTTAGAAAAAGATTTATTCATACATATTCATAAAGAAAATAATATATTATTCCCAAGATATTAGCAGTTATAAACATTAGTATAATTTTATAAATTTTAAGTTTAAAAGAAACATAGAAACTATTTTATGTTTCTTTTTTTATTAAATGTTAAGTTTTATAGTAGAATATTAAATAAAGAAAAAGGATAAATAAAATAGTAAGGAGGAAGATAGAAATGGAAAAAACATGTACATGTGGATCATGTAAAGAACCTTGTGCTAAAAATATATCTATTTTCTCAACATTATCCACTGAGGAGTTGTTGAAAATAGTTAATATGACTGAACATAAAAGTTTTAAAGAAAATGATGTTTTATGTAGAGAAGGGGAAAAATCAGATAAGCTTTTCTTAATTAGAGAAGGCAGGGTAAAGATATGCAAAATAACTAAAGAGGGAAAAGAACAGATAGTTTACGTATTATCTAAAGGTGATTTCTTTGGAGAAAATAATCTTTTTACTAGTAATAATATTAGCAACTTTTCAGCTTATGCAATAACAGATGCAAAGTTATGTATTTTAAAAAAGGAGAATTTAGAAAAAATACTCATAAAAAATCCAGAGATATCATTAAAAATAATACAAGAGATGGCAGATAGAATAAATTCTGCTGAAAATTTAGCACAAACATTAGCTACTAGAGATGTGGAAGCAAGATTAGCCACTGTATTAATAGAATTTATGAATAAGTATGGTCAAAAAAAGGAAGAAGGAATATACATAAATTTACCTCTTAATAGAGAACAGATAGCAAATTATTGTGGTATAACAAGAGAAACTGTAAGTAGAAGACTTTCAAAATTTGATAAATTAGGAATAATAAAATTACAGGGAAATAAAGGGCTTATTATTAAGGATAAAGAAGCTTTATTTAGTTTAGCTGAATAGTTAAAAGGGGATTATATATTAATAGGTTGAAAATTTTTAACAAGGCTATATTTTTAAGTCAGATTTGATTTTATACTCACTTAATGATTTAGTTATTAATAAGTGGTTTATAGATTCAATCAAATTTACTTTAAAATATAGCCTTTAAATAAATAATAATCTTTATAAAACTTTTGATTTTTAATAAAACTAATTAGATATACTGTCTTAGTTTAGGAGTGTATTATAAGGTTTTATATACACTTCTAAATTATTCAACTTTAGAAAAATGAGTTTTATCTAGTTTACAAAGTGGACATACCCAAGTATCTGGAATATCTTTAAATTTGGTACCAGGAGCCACACCATTATCAGGATCTCCTACAACTGGATCATAAATATATCCGCAAACATCACATACAAATTTTTCCATTATTAAAACCTCCTTAGAATTAATAGATATGTTATTTTATTATGTTTAATTATTAAATAAATTATGTCTAAAAATATTAATTAGTATTAGATTTATTAGAAATTATAATATATGTAATTTTAAAAATCCCAATAAGTATAGAAGAATTAGTATTTTTATATTTGGATAGTATATTATTAAAGTCAAAGACTTGTTTTGGGTAAATATAATTTTTAAATGTGATGCCAGTCATATTTCGTAGCAATTATTGTAGATATAATAAATCTATAATAGAGAAGTAAAGACTAAGATGTTAATATTAATAGCATATAAACACATATTAATAGCTTTATATATATAATATTTAAATAAACTTATAATTTTCGTTTTTATTTTTATAAAACCCTAAAGTAATATATAAAACCTATAAATTAAGAATTTCGATGTACAAATATAAATTAGTTTCTACTTACTCTATTAAATTTATATAAAAATATAAATTTAAAATTATAGGTTTAACTGTAAGTAACAATATATGAAGTTTCATTAAGTATTAATTTAAGTCATATATTGTTACTTATTTAATAATTATAAACTTATGATAAGTGTAATGAGGTGATAATATGGAAAATGTTTGGAATGGATTTAGACAATTAGAAATATTTAAAATAGAAGAAGAGGCAAAGGATATAAAATCATTTTACCTAAGAGCTACTGATGGTAAACCATTAAAAGAATATAAATGTGGTCAATTTTTACCTCTTAAAATAGAAACTGATGATGAAGTTATAAAAAAAGAAATGAGAAGATATAGTTTATCAGGTGATCCCAAAAAGAATTATTATAGATTAACAATAAAAAGGGTGCCTAATGGAAAGGTAAGTGGATATTTTCATGAATCTATTAATGTAGGTGATACAATATTAGCAATGCCTCCATTTGGGAATTTTACATTAACAGAAGATAGTAATAAGCCTTTAGTTTTACTATCAGGAGGTATAGGAATAACACCTATTTTATCAATGCTATATGGAGCTAAGGAACAAAGCAGAGATGTATACTTTGTGGAAGCTGTATTAAACTCAGATAATCTAGCTTTAAATTCAGATGTTCAAGGAATTAAAAAAGTAAAGAATTTTAAGGAAATAAAGATATTTAGTGAGCCATTAGAAAGTGATATAAAAGGTAAAGATTTTGATGAAGAGGGATTTATAACAAAAGAATGGATAAAAAATAACTTGCCTTTAAATGGAGAATTTTTCTTTTGTGGTCCAACTTTATTTATGAAAAGTATAAGAAATAGTTTAAAAGATTTAGGCGTTAAAGAAGATAATATTAATTTTGAATTCTTTGGAAAAGAAGAGTTTTAATAATTATTTTTTAGATTTTAATATAATAACACTTAGTATATTAAAAATTTGGATTTAAAATGTTATAAAAAGTAGTTAATTCTTAAGAATTAACTACTTTTGTTTTTAATAATATTATATGCTTATATTTTTAAAAACTTATGATATATTGATAGTTATTAATAGCATTTGTTAAAATTGATATGAAATACCAAAAGATAAAAGGAGCGTATAAATTTGTGATTAGATTATGTAATTGTGCATCAGATAAAGGACCATGTGCTAGGAATATAGCTATTTTCTCATCATTATCAGATGAGGAACTATTCAAAATAGTCCATATGACAGAACATAAGGAATTTGATGAAAATGATACATTATGTAGGGAAGGTGAAATATCAGACAAGCTTTTTTTAATTAGAGAGGGAGAAGTGAAAATATGTAAAATTACTAAAGAAGGAAAAGAACAAATAGTATATCTATTATCCAAAGGAGATTTCTTTGGAGAAAATAATCTTTTTGTTAATAGTAATATTAGTAATTTTTCAGCTTATGCAATAACTTCAGGTAAGATGTGTGTATTAAATAAAAAAAGTTTAGATAAAATACTTTTAGAAAATCCAGAAATATCAATAAAAATAATAGAAGAGATGGCTAATAGAATAAACTTAGCAGAGAATTTAGCACAAAATTTAGCAACTAAGGATGTAGAAGTGAGAATAGCATCAGTGTTGGTAGAATTTATGAATAGATATGGAATTGAAAAGGAAGAAGGAATATATGTAAAGTTACCACTTAATAGAGAACAAATGGCAAACTACTGTGGTGTTACTAGAGAAACTGTAAGTAGGAAACTATCTAAATTTGATAAAACAGGAATAATAAATTTACATGGAAATAAGGCAATTATAATTAAGGATATAGAAGCTTTATTAGATTTAGCAGAGTAAAGTAAAAAGCCTAATAAATCTATATGATTTATTAGGCTTTTTACTAATATAATATTATTCAGTTTCAGAGAATTGAGATTTATCTACTCCACAAAGAGGGCAAACCCAATCATCAGGTATATCCTTAAATTCAGTTCCAGGTTCCACACCATTATCAGGATCTCCTACAGCTGGATCATAAATGTATCCACAAACATCACATATAAATTTTTTCATAATTAATTCCTCCTAAAATTTAACGATTATATTATTGAACTGATATAATCAGCAGATCTTACAACTTCTTTTTCTGATTCTTCATTTAGTGAGAATCTAATTCTTACTGGGAAATGAACATCAATCATACCAGTAGATTTTATTATTGATGAAGTATTTAAAACATTACCATTTGTAGAGTTTAAGTAATCCTGAATTATTTCTATAGGTTCACCACTCCATCCAAATGAACCAAAAGCACCTAAAAGTTTATTGCTTAAATCTAATTTAGGTAATTCTTTTAATATATCTTCAATAGAACCTATTAAATCTCCATATTTAGTTGAAGTACCAAATAGTATTGAATCTGATTCTTTTATTGAAGCTAATATATCTTCTTTAGTACTTTTATCTGCATTAAATATATAAACTTCAATATCCTCATTTTCTAATTCAGATTTGAATTTTTCAGCTATTTTTTTTGTTGCATTTCTCATTGTAGTGTAAACTATAGTAGCTTTTTTCCCTTTTTTAGTTTCTTTACTATATTTATCATATATATCAATATATGATTGAATATTTTCATCTAGTATATAACCATGTGATGGAGCAATAACTTCTATATCTAAATCTTTTAATATATCAATCAGTGGTCTAATGTATTTTCTATGTGGTTCCATTATAAGTTTATAGTAAGTTAAAAAGTCCTCTGTAATATCTTCATTTGATTTACTTGAGAAATGTTCCTTGGCAGTAAGATGAGTACTAAAAATATCACAAGGAAATAATATTTTATCTTCCACATCATATGTAATCATTGTTTCCTCAGTGTGAAGATAAGGAGTCATTTTAAATAATAATGTTTTTCCTCCTATATCAAGGGTATCCCCATCATTTACTACTATAAAATCTCTATCATGTAATTTATATAATTCTTTTAGATGATATACGGCTTTTTCACTGCAAACTATTTTAGCATTAATAGCTTGTCTAGCTAGTCCACCTAATGCACCTGAATGATCTGGTTCTGTATGATTAATAACTATGTAACTTATATCTTTTAAATCAATAATCTCTTTTAAATTATTTAAAAAATCTTTTGTATATATTAAATCTACAGTATCAATAACTGTTGGCTTTCTAGTTTTTAATAAATAACTATTGTATGTAGTTCCTTTTTCTAATATTAATCTGTGAAATGGAACAGGTCTATTGTCAATTACTCCTACTGAGTAAATATCATTTCTTAGTTTAATTTCTTTATTCATAAGTACCCTCCTTATTAAATTTCTTTTGTGAAAATCTACAACCTTAGTTTAAAACATAATAAAATATCTGAATGTGATTGCACACACATGATAAAAATAATATAAAAATTTTTCTAAAAAGTATTGACTTTTTATTAAATAATAATTATTATTGATTATAAGAAATAAATGATAAATAGAATCAATTGAAAATAAATATCAAGGAGGAAGTGCAAATGTCATTAATAAACAAAAAAGTTTCAGATTTTAAAGTGCAATCATATCAAAATGGAGAATTTAAAGAAGTTACATCAGAGGATTTAAAAGGACACTGGTCAGTATTCGTATTCTATCCAGCAGACTTTACTTTTGTTTGTCCAACTGAGTTAGGAGAGTTAGCAGACAATTATGAAAGCTTTAAAGAAATAGGATGTGAAGTTTACTCAATATCAACAGATACTCAATTTGTTCATAAAGCATGGGCAGATGCTTCAGATACTATAGGAAAGATTAAATATCCAATGTTAGCAGATCCAACAGGAAAATTAGCAATAGATTTTGAAGTTATGATAGAAGAAGAAGGATTAGCTTTAAGAGGATCTTTCGTAATTAACCCAGAAGGAGAGATAAAAGCATATGAAATCCATGATAACGGAATTGGAAGAAATGCTGAAGAATTATTAAGAAAGGTTCAAGCAGCTCAGTTTGTTGCAGAACATGGAGATCAAGTTTGTCCAGCTAAATGGAAACCAGGTGAAGAAACATTAGCACCAAGTTTAGATTTAATAGGAAAACTTTAATAAAAATAAATAAAGTGGTTTTGTAAAAATATAACAATAAACTTACAAACATATTCAGAGAATTACTAGATTTCGCTAAGAATTTATAATTATTACTCCGAAGATATTACTAAAGCTTCGAAACTTGCTTCGCTTCGAACAGTCTCAGCTTCTTAACGTAATATCTTCTCCGTAATAATTTAAATTCTAAAGCTTATCTAGATATTCTCTTCATATTGTTTGTAAGTTTTATAAGAATTTGTTTTAGGCAAATTTTCAATGCTAATCAATTGAAGTTAAAACATTTTTAAGTTATTTCAAAGTAGATAGTTTAAAAATATTTTGAATAGTAAGGACTAAGGAGGAGGCGTAAATTTATGAGTAAAATATATGATTTAGTTATTATTGGGGGAGGGCCTGCAGGACTTTCAGCAGGTATATATGCCGGAAGAGCTAAGATGAATACCTTGATAATAGAAAAGGGAGAATTAGGAGGACAAGTCAATAAAACCTTCGACATATCTAATTATCCTGGATCTAGAAATACAAATGGTCCTAAACTTATGAGTGAAATGAGAGCTCAGGCAGAGGATTTTAAAGTTAAGTTTATGAATGGAGAAGTCCTTGAAGTAAGTTTAGAGGGAGATATTAAGGAAATAAAAACTGACAAAGGTTTAGTTCAGGGAAGATCTGTAATAATTGCTACTGGGGCAGCACCTAGACAACTTGGATTTAAAGGGGAAGAAGAATTTACAGGAAGAGGAGTTGCATATTGTGCAACTTGTGATGGTCAGTTTTTTGAAGGATTAGAGGTATTTGTAATAGGAGCTGGTTTTGCAGCGGCTGAGGAAGCAATATTCTTAACTAGATTTGCATCAAAGGTAACTGTAATAGCTAGAGAACCAGAATTTACTTGTGCAAAATCTATAGCAGATAAGGTTCTTTCTAACCCTAAAATTGAGGTGAAATTTAATACTGAAATAATTGAAGCTAAGGGCAAAGACATGGTAAACTATGCTAAGTTCAAGAATAATGTAACAGGAGAAATTTTTGAATACAGAGCAAAAAAAGAGGATGGAGCCTTTGGAATATTTGTATTCGTTGGTTATGCCCCTAAAAGTGAATTGTTTAAAGATATTTTAGAGTTAGACAAGCAAGGATATATTATAACTAATGAAGATATGGAAACTAATATTAATGGGGTTTATGTTGCTGGAGATTTACGTCCAAAATCTTTAAGACAAATAGTTACAGCTGTATCAGATGGGGCTATTGCTGCCACTACAGCAGAGAGATACGTTAAAGAGCTAAAAGAAAAGCTTGGTATAGAAGATGAATATTTAGAAGAAGAGGAAAATATTCAAGAAGAAAAAAATAGTGATGAAAATAATGAGTTAGGAAATATATCAAGAAAAAGTTCCCTATTAAATGATGTATTAAGAGCTCAGCTAAAAGGAATTTTAAGTAAAATAGAAAATGAAGTAACTTTAGTCTCTATAGTTGATAGAAATAATACAAAATCTATAGAACTTAGAGACTTAGTACTAGATATATCAGATTTAGGAGAAAAAATTAATGCTAAGATATTTAATAGAGGTGAAAATAAAGATGTTGAAGAGAAGATAAATGCTGACAAATATCCAATAGTTGCACTTTTAGACGAAAATGAAAATTATAGTGGAATTAAGTTTCATGGTGTTCCAGGAGGACATGAGTTAAATTCATTTATTTTAGCTATATATAACTTAGGTGGTCCAGGTCAAGGTATTGATAAAGAAGTGCTTGATGAAATAAAGAAATTAGATAAAAAGACTAATATTAAGGTTTGTGTATCACTATCATGTCATTTATGCCCTGATGTTGTAGCTAGTGCACAAAGAATAGCAAAAGAAAATAAAAATATAGAAGCTGAAATGATTGATTTAGCTAATTTTAAAGATATAAAAGATGAATTTAAAATAATGAGCGTACCAGCTCTAATAGTAAACAATAAAGATGTTTACTTTGGAAGCAAAAAAATAGAAGAAATTTTAGAGATAATAAAATAATTTTATTATAAAACACCACAAAATAACCTTAACAATTTAATTTTGTTAAGGTTATTTTTATAGATTTAAGTTAATAGTTCTGCTTTAAGTGAATATTTGTTTCTACAGAGTTTTCTAGATTTAACTTAATCTTTTTCTTAAGTTTTTTAATTCTTTAAGTAAATTATAATATTCATTTTCTAATAAACTTTTTTTATTGTTGTCAGGTTCTATTGAAAGGAGCGATATTACATTAGAAAGTCTGTTTTCTAAGATAAGAAGACTATCTTTATTAGCTCTTTCTTTATGATCTAACTTAGGTTTTTTCTTAAATTTTATATATTCATCATAGGTGCCAGAAAATTCATGAATTAAATTGTTATCTATCTCTAAAATATAATCGCATACATTAGAAATAAAGTTTCTATCATGAGAAACTACAATTAATGTTTTATTACAATTAATCAATGCAGTCTCTAGAGATTCCATAGATTTTATGTCAAGATAGTTTGTAGGTTCGTCCAATATTATTAAGTTATTATCAGATAATAATATTTTACAAAGTGCTATTTTTACTTTTTCACCACCACTTAAGGAAGAGACTTTCTTAAATACATCATCTCCTTTAAAACCAAAACCATCTAGATTTATTCTCACAAAATTTTCATCATAAGAACAATCTTTAAGAATATTTTTTAGTATTGATTCATCATCTTTTAATATCTTTTGAGATTGATCAAAGTAGCCTATAACAACATTATCTAAAACTTTTATATTGTCTTCTTTTGAAATAATATTTTTTAGCAATGTACTTTTACCACAACCATTATGACCAATAAGTGCTACTTTCTTACCATTCTTTATTTTAAATTTAATATCTTTAAGTAGAAGCTTATTACCTGCAAATAATGTGAAATCTTTAGCTTCTATAAGATTTTTAGAAGATATTTTTAAATTATCTTGAACTCTAATTTTAATCTCTTTTATTGTTTTAGGCTTTTCCTTAATGTCAAGATGATCAATTCTACTTCTTAAGGCCTTTATATTATTATCTAGATTTTTCTTTGCTCTTTGAGGCCCCATTTTGTGTAATCTAGCTTCAGAATTACCCATTCTTTTAGGTGTTTTTCGAAGACTATCTTTTAAGTTTCGCTTATTAAGGATAGCATTTTCAAGATGCTTTTTTTCATTTATATAAGAATTATACTCAATTTCAGCTCTTTGCCTCTCTAAAGTTTTTAGCTCTAGATATTTAGAGAAATTTCCTTTATAAGTTTTTATTTTTCCATCTTCAATTTCAATAATAGTGTTACATAATGAATCTAGAAATCTTCTATCATGTGATACTAGAAGTAATGCACCATTATAGTTTTTTAGCATGTTTTCAAGAGTTTCAATGCTGTTTTCATCTAAATTAGCAGTAGGCTCATCAGCAATAATTAAATGTTTATTTTCACCTAGAGCTTTAGCTATTTTAAATTTAACCTTTTCTCCACCTGATAAAAACTCATGGTATTCAAAAGGAGCATTGAATACATTCTTAAAATTATTATTTAAAGTTTCTTCATTAGAATTTTCACTTTGACTTATATAAGCAAAGCTTTTAGTTAGAGATACATTTCCTTCATCAATAGGAATTTGACCTAATAAAGATTTAATAAGTGTAGTTTTACCAGCACCATTAACTCCAACTAATCCGATTCTATCTTCATCTAAAATTTCTAGTTTATCTATATCTAGAATTAATTTATCTCCATAATATTTTTTTACTTTATTTAATCTTGCTAAAGACATAAAAAAATCCCTCCTATAAATTACAGGAGAGTATATATAGTCATAAAAAGTCAAAAATATACCTATCTCACTATAATCTACTCTCCATAAAGTTAAATACAACAAAAAAAGCTTAAAATAAATCATTTTTAAAGCTAAAATTAAATACTTTTTGTTGTAATTAAAATTTGAAAAATAGATTATATTTCCATTGTTGAAACTACCTTCGCCTTTCTTAAAGTCTTAGTTTATAGATATTATTATATCACTATTTACTATAATTATCCAATGGGTAGTGAGATCTATTAATAAATCATATTCTTTTCATAAAATATATTAGATTTAAATAGGTAGTGTGGATTATTAAAAATTTTATATAATTATATTTTTATTTTAAATTTAGTGATTTGTTTATTATATTATATAAAGTTCAGAAAATATTTTTAAAATGTGAATTTTGTAAAATAATTTGTTATATTTTTAACTTTTATGTCTTAAATATATTGCAATTTATATTTATATTATGATATATTTATAGCAGAAAAAATTAGTTGTACATACAAATGAACTTAAATTTGTATGTATTTATACATTAAAACAATTAATTTTAAAAAAATTACTAGTAATTTATAAAAAAGTGGAGTTTGACATGAGAATCTATAAAAATATAAATGACAAAAAATAAACAAAGACTTTGAATAATAAATATTTTTAGAGAAATAATATTTAATGAATTTTGTATTGTTATAGATTTTAACTAACAAAAAATTTTATAATAGGAAGAAGAGAGAGATGACACAAAAGAATGTTTCAAAGAAAGATAAGTTAACACCAAAAGATTATTTAAATAAAGTTTTGGCAGGAACTGCAACAGGGATAGTTGTAGGGTTAATTCCTAATGCAATATTAGGATCAATTTTTAAAGGGCTAATAGGGGTTTCACCTATATTTTCTACTTTTTATAATGCCGTGAATATTATGCAGTTTATAGTACCTGTGCTTGTGGGAGTCTTAGTTGGATTACAGTTTGAATTAAATGCTATGCAATCAGTTATAGTTGGAGCAGCAGTATTCTTAGGTTCAGGGGCATTTAAGGTTACTGAAGCAGGAGTACAAATGGTTGGTATTGGAGACTTAATAAATATAATGTTAGTTTCTTGTATAGCTGTATTTGTTATTAGATTAATAGGAAATAAATTAGGATCTTTAACTATATTATTACTACCTATTATAGCTGGCGCTGGAGTTGGTATAATAGGAATGTTTATGTTACCTTATGTAAGACAAATTACCATAGTAATTGGAGATATAATGAATAACTTTACTACTTTACAGCCATTATTAATGTGTATTTTAATAAGTGTTTCATTCTCAATATTAATTATTTCACCAATTTCAACTGTGGCAATAGGTATAGCTATTGGAATAACTGGCTTAGGAGCTGGGGCAGCTGCCATAGGAGTTACTGCTTGTACAGCAGTTTTAGTTGCAGGATCAAGAAGAGTAAATCAAAGTGGAGTTACTTTATCAGTATTATTAGGAGCTATGAAAATGATGATGCCAAACCTAGTAAAATACCCAATAATAGCAGTTCCAATAATAGCAAATGGAATACTAAGTGGAATAGGAGCTTATTTATTTAATATATTAGGTACACCCAATAGTGCAGGATTTGGTATAGTTGGATTAGTTGGACCTTTAGCGGCTATAAATACTCCAGGGGCTACAAATGCTATATTTGGAGTAATAATGGCATTCTTTGTAATACCTTTTGTAGGAGCATTTATTATTGAATGGTTCTGTAGAAAAGTTATACATTTATATGATGAAAATATTTTTAAATATATTTAATTTACAAAAAAGATAAAAGAGGAGAGTTGATTTAAATGAAAATCGCAATTGTTGGAGCAGGAGCAATGGGCTCACGTTATGGATATATGTTACATGAAGCTGGAAATGAAGTTATGCTAATAGATGGGTGGAAGGATCATGTAGATACTATAAACAAAGAGGGATTAACTGTTGAGGAAAATGGAGAAATTAAAAAAGTAAAGATACCAGCAATGCTACCTCAAGATGCTAAAGAAATTCCAGAGTTAATAATATTATTTACTAAATCTATGGGATTAGAACCAATGTTAGAATCTATAAAAGGTATATTAGGAAAAAATACAAAGGTATTATGCTTATTAAATGGATTAGGACATAATGAAACTGTAGCAAAATATGTTGATAGCAAAAACATACTTATGGGAGTAACTTTATGGACCGCTGGGTTAAAAGGACCAGGACATGTTGTATTAACAGGAAGCGGAAACCTAGAAGTTCAAAATATTGATCCAAGTATGGAAAAAGAGGCAAAAGAAATTTGTGATATATTAAGTAATGCTGGATTAAAAGCTCACTATAGTGAAAATGTATTATTTTCAATATGGCGTAAAGCTTGTGTAAATGGAACTTTAAATAGTGGATGCACAATTTTAGATTGTAATATTAAAGAATTTGGTGAATTAAAAGAAGCTCCAGAGCTTATACGTAATATTATAAAAGAATTTGCTGATGTTGCATCTAAATATGGAGTAAAGTTAGATGTTGAAGAGGTTGCAAGGGGAATAGAGGCAATATATGATCCAAGCCAAGCTGGAGCTCACTATCCATCAATGCATCAAGATTTAATACAAAATCATCGTCTTACAGAAATAGATTATATAAATGGTTATGTATCAAGAAAAGGTAAAGAGTTTAATATAAATACACCATATAATGACTTACTTACTACTCTTGTTCATGCAAAAGAGCAATTACTTATTAAATAAGAATATACAATAAATATAGTTTTTTTAAAGTTGATTTTTATGTTTTATAGAAATCAACTTTTTATAATTTATAATTTAACTTGGTATGAACTTATTCTAATATAGAAATCAATCTTTTATATTTTAAAGATATATTATTAAATATTAGTGTAGTAAAACCTTATTTATTTGAAAATAATGGAATGAACTCAGTTGCAAATTTTAAAATTTATATTTAATATAATATATAGACAAAATTTTAAGAGGTTAGGACTGATATAATGCTTGAAGAAAATTTTTGCCAGTGCTTGTTTTTTACTGTAACCAGATTGAAAAAAATAGCAGCTAAAATAGCTGAAGATGAATTAAAACCATTAGGAATGTCTCCAACATATGTATATATACTTCTTGGGGTAAAATTTAAACCAGGAATAACTCAAAAAGAATTATGTGAGGAACTTCATTTGAAACCTTCTACAATAACTAGACTTATAGATAAACTTGTTATAAATGGATTGGTGGAAAGAAGATCAGAGGGAAAATTATCTCATATATATCTAACTGAAAGTGGGGAAAAGATACAAGAGGATATTAAAAAATACAGATTAAAGTTACATAATCGTTATAAAGAGATACTTGGAGAAGAGGAATATAATTTTTTAACTAAACTAACAAATGATTCTGCAAGAATATTAGAGTCTGAATAAAAGATGTGCTTAATAGTTAAATTTTAAAGGTTTAAACTTATTTGAAAACAAGTAGTAATGCACAACTTCTTACAATTTTAATTATAAGAAGCTGTGCATTATTATATATATAAGTACTTATTTTAGATTAATAATGATATAATAAACTTATTATTTTTAATAAGAGATTAGAATATTGATTTAATGATTTAAAATATTCAAAAAGGAGATATACATATATGAAAGAATTAAGAATAAAGAAATTTACTGTAGAAGAATTTAAAAATAAGTTTAACTTAGATAATATAGAAAATATTTCAGCTTATGAAGTAAGTGAATTAGGAAATCTTTTTGAGAATTCATCTGAAGAGGTTTATTTCTTAATTGAAGATAAATTATATGCTGAGCCAAAGGAAGCTATAGGGGAAGGAGAACTTTCTAGAGAGGATATTGAAACTATAGAAAAATTAAATGAAGAATTTAGAGATTCTTTAATAAGCTTAAGAGAGTTTTTATATCATGGAAATGGAAAATTAGATTCAGAAGAGGCTAGAGCTATTCAAGTTGCAATGAATAATAATATAAAATCAGCTAAAGAAATTTTAAATAGACATAATATAGTTGATAAAGACCAATTAAAGAAAATGAGTAAAAAATACTTTATGCCAGACTTCTTAAATGGTGTATTTGGTAATGAAGAATATAATTTTGAAAATGAAGTAGAAATAGACTGCGGATTATAAGAGAAAGCTATATCAAATCTTTACTTGGTTTGATATAGCTTTTTTATTTAAATAATTATATTTAATGTTGACAATATCACTAATTAGTGATAAATTAAAAGCATGGATAATATAAAAGATTTAATTAAAGAAAATGAATTAGAATTATCAACATTAGTTGTCTTTACAAGAGCAGAGCATACTATTCATAAAAAAGAATTTCAGACAATCAAGGAAAGTGGATTAACCATAGCTCAATTTGGAGTTTTGGAAGTTCTATACAATAAAGGTGACTTAAGAATATGTGAAATAATTGAAAAAATCTTAACAACATCAGGAAATATAACAGTTGTTATAAAAAATCTAGAAAAGGATGGACTAGTGAAAAAAAATGCAGATCCAGAAGATAAAAGATCTTGTATAATATCATTAACAGATGAAGGTAGAAAGGTTATAGAAAATATTTTACCTAGTCATATTAATAATATTAAAAATATTTTTGAAGTTTTAACCGATGAAGAGAAAATCACATTGAAGAATATATTAAAAAAATTTAAAAATGTATAGTCATCAATAAAAAATAAAAATTTTTAGGTATTTATCACTAATTAGTGATAAAAGTTGTTTTAGATAAAAAGGGGGCAAAGCAATGAAAAAATTCAGAACTATAGAGAATATATTTAAAGGACCAGAACCACATATGGTTGGGGATGGATTTAGAGTATCTCAGTATATACCAACAGGAATAAAAAGTATGGAGCGTTTATCACCATTTTTATTATTAGATTATAATGAACCATATTATTTTAAGCCATCAGAGACTAGATTAGGCGTTGGAGCTCATCCTCATCGTGGATTTGAAACAGTAACAATTGCTTATGATGGAAAGGTTGAGCATCATGATAATAAAGGAAATCATGGGATTATAGGACCAGGGGATGTTCAGTGGATGACTGCAGCATCAGGTATTATGCATAAAGAATATCATGAAGCTGAATTTAGTAAGAATGGTGGTATCTTTCATATGGTTCAACTTTGGGTGAATCTACCTAAAGATAAAAAAATGATAGAACCTAAATATCAACCTTTATTAAAAGAAGAAATGGGAGTTTTAAAACTTGATAATGATAAAGGAGAAATAAGTATAATTGCAGGGGAAGTTAATGGGGTAAAGGGGCCAGCTAATACCTTTACTCATATAAATCTTTATAATATAAATTTAAAGAATTATGGTAATACTACATTAAGTGAACCAAAAAATTTTAATACTGCAATTCTTATATTAAAAGGTGAAGCTAAAGTAAATGAAGATAAAATATGTAAAGAAGGAGATTTTATCATATTTGATAATGTTGAGGGAGAGATTTTACTAGAGTCTTTGACTGAAGAGTCACTATTTTTAGTTCTTAGTGGAGAACCAATAAATGAGCCTGTTGTTTCACATGGACCATTTGTTATGAATACACTAGGAGAAATACTTGATGCATATGAAGATTTTAGAAACAATAAGTTTGGAACAGAGAATTTTTAATAATTTATATATAAATTAGAAGGAGTGAATACAATGAGTAAAGTATTATATGTTAAAGCAAATATAAAAAATGAGGGAGAATCAAGAACTTTTAAAGTATCTGATAGTTTTGTAGAAGAGTATAAGAAAAATAATCCAGAGGATAAAATAATAACATTAGATTTATATAAAGAGAATATAGATTTTTTAAGAGTTGATGATTTAGGAAAATTATTTGGACCTAAAGATGAAGAAAGCAAGAATAATTCAATATTAAAATATGCATATCAATTTGCTGATGCTGATAAATATATAATTGCAGCACCTATGTGGAATTTAAGCTTTCCAGCTATACTAAAAGCTTATATTGATTATGTAAGTGTTTCTGGAATTACGTTTAAATATACTGCTGAAGGACCAGTTGGTTTATTAAATAACAAAAAGGCAGTACATATAGTATCTAGAGGTGGTGGTTATGATAATTCACCATATGAAATGGGAGATAGATATTTAAGAACTATATTAGGTTTCTTTGGAATTAAGGATATAGAAACTATTGCCATAGATAATTTAGATGTTATGGGCGTAAATGTTAAGGAAAAGGTAGAAGAAGGTATAGAAAAGGCTATTTCACTTGCAAAGAAATTTTAAATTAAAGCTAAATATTAGAACATAAAAAATAGTAAATTTAAATAGAAGACTTCTTGATAATTATATAATTCATAAATATGAGATATAAAGAGATAAACTAAGGAAATTTGATTTACATATAAAGTATTTAGATGTAAAATAAAATTATAATATTAAAATGCAGATGATTATTAGGGGAGTTTAGGGAATAAACTCCCTTCTTTTTTGTATTTATGGATATATTAATTTCATTAAAGGGGTGAAGATATGTATTTTAATAAAGTTCTAGGGATGAAAGAGTTTGGAAAAGATGAAAAGGTGTTTTATAGAGTTGCCATAAGGGCAATTATTTTACAGGGTGATAAAATACTTATGGTAAAATCTAATACAGGAGATTATAAGTTCCCAGGTGGCGGAGTTGAAAAAGGGGAGACTCCAGAGGAAACCTTAAGAAGAGAAGTTCAAGAAGAAACAGGATACATATTAAATGAAGTTAAAGAAAAATTTGGAGTTTTAATTGAAAGAGATAGAAGAAGGAGAATGGGTTGTACAATTTTTGAAATGACTTCTCATTATTATCTTTGCAGTGTTATTGAAGAAAGAGGAGAACAACATTTAGATAAGTATGAGGAAGAGCTAGGTTTTACTCCTATATGGATTTCTTTAGATAAGGTAATTAGAGAGAATGAAAATATACTTAATCAAAGAGAAAAAATTAATCCATGGGTGAAAAGAGAAACTTTTGTACTTAAAAAGATTAAAGAATATTTAAATGAAAATTAGTTCTAAATATAAAAATACTTTATCAAAAAGATATTAAAATTTTTGATAAAGTATTTTTATTTGTACAGATTTTTAATTTAAATATTATATAGTATAGAAATTAAAATTCACTTAAAAATTAGCTTTTATTTAAACTTTAGAGTTTTAGATTATTTAACTAATTTATTTAAAATTGGTATATGTTTTTCAATTGAAAAATAAAGTTTTTGAACGCTTTTGCTTAAGAATTTTATGTAAAGTACATTTAGTATAATTACAATTAAGAATGAAGCAACAACGTGTTGAGGATAGTGGTGTCCAACATATACTCTAGAAATTCCCATTAATATAGATAAAATTACGCAAATTGTTCCAAGCGCTTTATTATATCTATTTAATCCTAAAGCTATACTCATACTACCAACTGAATGACCACTTGGAAAAGATGAATCTGGCTTGTGTGGATATAATAGCTTTGCATTAGGATCATTTACAAAAGGTCTTGGAGCATAAAAAAAGTGACCTACAATAACGGCTAGAATTAAATTAATTCCAGTAAACACAATGGTGTCTACAGCTATTCCTCTAGCTTTTTTATTTTTACTTATAATTCCTATTAAATAAACAACAATCACTGTAGCAAAAAGAATATAGGGAAGTCTTTTTGAACTAAAAAGCATAATTGAATCTAATAAGTGATTTTTTCCTGCTAACCCATTAATAGAGTTAAAAATGTCATTCCAAAAATTCATATGTGGTTCTCCTTAATAATTTCTTCTTAAGTTATATTTATAAAATTTTATGATGCTTGTACATAAAATTTAAAATTAATTATACATAGTTTATTTTTAAAAGAAACTACACAAAAGTTACAAAAAATGAATTTTTATATAGAAATAAACAATAATATATGTTGAATTAAGATTATATTATGACTATATTTATTTTATAAGAATATTATTTGGAGATGTTAATATGAAAAAGACTTTATACGATTATGAAGAAGCAATTAAAAAACTACCTTTAAAAGATAAATATACAAAAGAAGAACTTTTAACAGATGATTTTCTTGTTGATAAAGAGGGGAATATAGAAATTTATTATGCTCCACATAATGAATATATAAATCCTAAGGCTAAAGTGTTTATAATTGGTATAACTCCAGGTTTTAATCAAATGAGTACAGCTATAGCTACAGCAAGAAAGGAATTAGAGCTTGGAGATAATATTAAAGATATTCAATATAAATGCAAGGTGGCAGGGCGCTTTAGTGGAACCTTAAGAAAAAATATAATTAGCATGTTAAATGAGATAGAGCTTAATAAGGCTTTGAAAATAAATGATTGTGGAGAGCTTTTTGAAGAAAAGGATTATCTATTACATACGGTATCTTTAATTCCTTACTCTGTTTTTCTTAAGAAAGCCAATTATACAGGCCATACTCCAAAACTTATAAAGAGTGATTTTTTAATGAAGTATGTTTATGAGAACTTTATTGAGGAAATTAAGAGTTTAGATGATTTTGAAAATATATTATTAATACCTTTAGGAAAAGCAGTTGAGGAAGTACTATTTAAGCTTAAGGAAGAGGGCTTTATAAGTGAAAGACAAATACTTAAGGGATTTCCACATCCATCAGGTGCAAATGTAAATAGAATACCTCAATTAAAGGAAAATAAAGAAAGTATGATTAAAAAAATTAAAGAATTTTATTAACTTACACTAATTAAATTCCTATGGAGATTTCACTTTTATATTTAATTTTGAAAATTTACTTATAATAGTCTTTAATATAAAAAGCTTTAATTTAAATTTTCAATGGGATAATATGGTGTGATAAAATAATTAAGTGAATTAAATTATTTTATCTAAGAGGGAAGTATATAATGAAGAATATTAAAATGAGATATCCAATATATCTTAAAGAGTTTAAGTGTATTGGGGGAGAATGTGAAGATAGCTGTTGCATAGGCTGGGATGTTGATATTGATAAGTTTACTTTTCAGCAATATGAAAGTGTAAGTGATAGTGATATGAAGAATATACTTAAAAGCAATCTTATTAAAAATAAGAGGTGTCAATGTGATGAAATTGATTTTGCTAAAGTGAAGCTAGGGGAAAATAAAAGATGTCCATTTTTAAAGTGTGATAACTACTGTGTTATCCATTCTAATCTTGGAGAAGAGTATCTTTCAAATGTTTGTACATCATTTCCTAGGGTAACTAATAAGATTGATGGAATTTATGAAATGTCTCTTGCTGTAGCATGTCCAGAGGCAGCTAGAATACTTTTACTTAAGAAGGATGGTATTGAGTTTTCAGAAAGTGATGAAGACTTAGGGAAACATATAGTATCAAGTGAGGTTAATACTAAACTAAGTGAAGAGGCCTATCTTCCAGTAGAGTTTCTTAAGGAAATTAGAGAGACTAGTATAAAGATAATGAAAAATAGAAAGTTTTCATTAGATAAAAGGCTTTACATATTAGGTGAATTTATAAATGCTTTAGAGGATGAGTATGAGTATAATTACCATAATACTTTAAGTTTTATAAGGGAATATGATATAGATACTATTAAAGATTCATACGAAGAAAACTCTATGAATTACGTTATTCAAGTTGATTTCTTTAAGAAATTACTTACTATGCTTAGGGTAGAAAAAGATATAGATAGTGATAGATTTAAGGAATACTCAAAGGAAGTTAAAATTGGGCTTAATTTAGATGAAGAAAATTATTTAGCTAAAAATGCTCAAATGTATATAAAGGCTTTTGAAGAATATGAAAAAGAATTTATAGAAGAAAATAGTTATATATTTGAAAATTACATAGTTAATTTTATTTATAGCAATTTATTCCCATTGTGTGAGAGAGAATCAATATTTGATAGCTATATTATGTTGCTTATAAGATATACATTTATAAGATTTTATTTAGTTGGTATGTATATATATCATAAGAAAAATAAAGAGACCTTAGATAAAGCTCTTTCAAAAGAAGAAGTAGTAAGATTTATTAAGTGTTTCTCAAAGGTTGTAGAACATCATAAAACTTATTTAATTGACTTATTAAATTATATAAAAGAGCATGATTTTAATAATTTAGAATTTGTGAAAACTTTACTACCTGCATTAAAAAATTAAAGAGATAGGTAGAAATGAGGAATTTTAACTTCGTCCTATGTATATTTAGGATGGAGTTTTTTATTACATTGGGATTAAAAATATAGGTAAAGCTTAAAATAATATTTTATTTCCTATTTTAATAATTTATAATACAAACTAATATGCAAAGATATTGGTATCTTGTCTATCTTTTAAGTAGTTTTTTAAAGTTAAGTATGTTTCAGTTGAAACTTTTGATTTTATGGTTACATTTTGAGCAAAGTTTACTTCTATAATTAAATCATTACTGCTTTCAATTAAGCTTTTTATTGCTTCATATGAACTATACGATGTTTCTATGAAGATAGAAAGTTTTTCTTCTTCATCTTCAGAAATACTTTCATCTCTATAGTTTGCTCTACAAGTACTTTGATCTTTTGTTTCTAAAACATATACCCTAAGTTTATTGCTTCTAGGAAATTCAATTTTTTCTATGGTTCTTAAAAGCTTTTTTAATTCTTCTTTTGAAATATTAAGGAATTCTCTTTTTTCATATCCATCTTCATATACATTAAAAGTATTTTCAAGTTTTTCTATAATCACTTTTCTATTTTTCTTATAGGATCTTATATCTAAACAGTTATATAATTTTAATTCATCTAATTTTTTTATAGAATCAAAAGCGAAATTATTAATTGTAAACATAAATATTCACCTCACTTTAAGAATCTTTCCTAAAGTATATCATTTTTTAGTTTAGACTAAAATAAATTCACTTATTTGATTTATTTATAGTTATTATAGGTTTTTATAATTTTATAAAGTTTAATATTAATATGATTTTATTTATATAAATTTATTTTTATATCATGATACAGTTAATAGGATTATGCAATAACAAAGAATCACTGAGCAAAATACTAATAAATCCATAGTAATAGTCACTTCCTTAAATAATTTGAAAAATTTTAAAATGGGAGTTTTAAAAAGGTTTGTTATGATTAAGTTAATAGTATATTGTAAAATAAGAGAGTTATATTATTAACTTTAAATTGCATATTATTTTATTTTATGAAAGAAAGTTTTAATTTAGAACTTTATGATTTAGTTAAAAAGGATAAATTAAAGTATATATAGCTAACAGTTTAAAACTTATTTACAAAGAAACTTTAAATTGATAATATTTATATAGGATTTAAAAGATTTGGAGGGGAGCATGAAGAGTTACGAGAGAAAACTAAAGATTGAGATTATTACTATTTTGGTGATGATTGATTATATACTTATGATAAGAAGGGCAAGTAGTGAGATAGAAGAATCAGTACTTGCAGGAATTGCTCTTTTATGGACAATTTTTGCTTTAGGATACCATATATGGGATTTAAAAAAGCGTGGATTAACTTTAACAGATGGTATTAAAAGTTTTACTGATAGAATTAAAGGACTTAAGTATTTTAGTAGAATCTACACAAAAATGTTTAAATACGGTACAAGTATAATAATTATATTAGGTATGGTATTAGTTGCTTTAAATGTAATTAATACAGAGGTTTTAAATACTTCATTTATAAAGTATATTATAAACATAGGAATGTCTTTAGCTTTTTCATTAGGAATGATAGAAGCTATAGTATTTTGTATGGCTGGTATAGTAAGAATTATGGAAGAGAATAAAGAAATATAAAAAAATGCTTCACAATTTTGTGAAGCATTTTTTATTTATATGATTTTTTATAAAGAAATAAAATTAAAATAGCATTATTTGGTTAATTAATTTTGTTAAAATGTGAAAATTACAGAGAGGTTTTTATGAGATTAAAATTTCAATATGAAAATAAAATTATAGATTTTGAATTAATATTAAGTAAAAGAAAAACTATGAGCATAGAGATTTCAGTAGAGGGAGAAGTGAAGGTTAGAGCTCCTATTGGTGTTTCAGAGGAAGTAATTATTAGTCAGGTTAGTAAAAAAGGAAATTGGATTCTTGAAAAGAAGGAGGAAGCTTATAAGCGAAATTTTAAAAAGATTGAAAAAAACTATAAAGATGGAGATTTATTTATGTATTTAGGAAATGAATATTCATTAAAAATAAAGTTTAGTCCATTTTTAAAGAGGATTTCTGTTAGGATAATAGGAAAAGAATTAGTGGTTTGTATGACAGAATATAATAAGGAAAGATTAAGAAAAGCAATTGAATTATGGTATAGGGAGGAAGGGTTAAGAATAATTAAAGATAGAGTTAATGATTATTTGAAGTTTTATCCTGTAAAGCCTAGAAGCATAAAGGTTAAAGAGCAAAAAAGAAGATGGGGTAGCTGTACATATTATAATGATTTACTTTTTAATTGGAGATGCATCATGGCACCTTTAAAAGTAGTTGATTATATAGTTGTTCATGAAATGACCCATATGGTTCATAAGGATCATTCAAAAAATTATTGGAATTTTGTTTCGAAAATTATTCCAAATTATAAAGAACAAAAAATGTGGTTAAAAGAAAATGGAATTATAATGGATATATCATAGGAATAAATAGTATTAAAATTAATATAAAGGATAATTTTAGTATTTTTATAATTAATAAGATAGAAATTATTTAATTAATATTATATACTGTATATGGATAAAATGTTAATTTTTTATCGAAACATTAAAATTTATTTAATATTATTATTAAATAACATACTTCACAAGTGAGGGTAAGATATGAAAAACTACTATTTAGAAGAGGTTGTGGATGAAATTTACTATAAAGAAGGCAAAGAAAATAGAGAATTAAAAATGGATATTTTAAGTCTTAAGATAGAAAATGAATTGAAGATTATAGAAAATTTATGTGGCAATTGTAAAAGAAAAAATACCCTATATGAGGCTATAAAGAATATAAAAAGCTTATTAAAACAATATTATATAGTTTTTAATGGAACTCAAGATGCATTATTTTTAGTTGAAATGCTTAAAGATGGAAATTTTAAATATGTAAGAAATAACAATGCATATCTTCAGGAATTTGGACTTAAAGGAGAAGAGATTATAAATAAAACTCCAAAGGATGTGTTTGGGGAAGAGCTTGGGAAAAGATTCTGTAATTATTATAAAAATTGTATAGAAGGTAAAAGAGTAGTTGTATTTGAAGATGATTTGTTTTTAAATGGGAAGAAAAGAGTGTTCTTAACGAAACTACTTCCTATTGTTGATGAGGATGATGGAGTTTTCATAGTAGGTTCAAGAGAAGATATTACAAAGAGAAAAGAAATGGAAATAGAGTTAGACAGAATGGCTAATTATGATGAATTAACTAATATTCCTAATATGAGATTATTTTTTAAATCTTTCAGAAATACCATAAACGAAAGCAAAAAGATGGACAAGAAGTTTGCAGTTCTTTTTATAGATTTAGATTGGTTTAAGGAAATAAATGATAATTATGGACATGATGTAGGGGATGAAGTTCTAGTTTGTGCAGTTAAAAGAATATACAAATGTTTAAGGAAGGGCGATATTCTAGGAAGAATAGGTGGAGATGAATTCGCAGCTATATTAAAGGATATAAGTGATAGAGAAGAAATTGAAAAAATAGTTAAAGATATTCAAAACTCCTTAAGAAAAAGAATAAAAATAGGAGATGTTACATGTAATATTGACTCATCCATAGGTATAACAATATTTCCAGAGGATGGAGAAAAAATAGAAGTACTTATGAGAAATTCTGATAAGGCTATGTATAAAGTAAAAAATAGAGAAAAGGGAGGATATAGATTTTTTAATAATATGATTAGAGAATATAACTTTAAAAATAAAGATGGTCATGTCCATACAAAATATTGCCCTCATGGTAGTGACGATAATATTGAAGATTATATTGAAGAAGCTATAAAATATAAGTTAGATGAAATAAGTTTTACTGAGCACCTTCCTCTTCCTGAAAATTTTACTGATCCTTCGCCTTTGAAAGATAGTGCTATGAAATTAGAAGAAATGGAATCCTATTTAAAAGAAGGACACGATTTACAAGAAAAATATAAGGATAAGATAAAAGTAAATATTGGAGTAGAAGTAGACTATATAGAAGGTTACGAGATTGAAACAGAATTGCTTTTAAATAAATATGGCAAATACTTAAATGATGGGATTTTATCCGTTCATATGATAAAAGGAAATAAAAGATATTATTGTATAGATTTTAGCGAAAAGGAATTTAAAAAAATCATAAATGATTTAGGTTCTTTAGAGGAAGTATATAATAAATATTACGATACATTAATTATGGCTTTAAAAAGTGATTTAGGACCATACAAACCAAAAAGAATAGGACACTTAAATCTAGTAAGAAGGTTTAATAAGGAATTTCCGTATAACTACGAAAAACATATTTCAAAGATAGAGGAAATATTAGATCTTATAAAAGAAAAAGGATATGAACTTGATTTTAATATTGCAGGTTTAAGAAAAAAAGAGTGTAATGAATTCTATATAGAAGGAAAAGTTCTAGAAATGGCAATTGAGAAAGGCATACCTATGGTTTTAGGAAGTGATTCTCATTCTGCTAAATATATAAAATGTATAAAAGAATTCTTATAAACAAGATATGATTTAAAGTAGTGTTTGGTTTAGATAGTAATTATATATCTAAACTAAACACTTACCTAAAATAAAATCTTATAGTAATTTTTAATTTCATTTAAAGATAAAATTTAAAACTTTTCTGGGGACTTATACAATAAAAATATTAAAAAATATTGAACGTTTTCATAAAGGGGATTATAATTACATACAGAGAAGATACACATATTAATATTTTTTTGATTTGTTTTGGTACCGTTACCAAAACTGTTTGTAATAATTTATGATTATAATATTATGGAGGGTTAAATTTATGGGTAAAATTACAAGAGAGGCCATACATCATATAGCTCAAAGCAATTATTCTTATGGATACGATAATGAAACTTTGCATTTAAGGGTTAAGACTAAAAAAGGTGAAGTAAATAAAGTGGAAATAAGAATTGGAGATCCTTACATATGGGATGAAGGTGGTTGTGATGGAGGAAATATGAACGCCACTGGAGGAAGATGGACAGGTGGAAAAAGTTATCCTATGAGAAAGGAATGTGAAACAAAATACTTTGATCACTGGATAGTTGAATATAAACCTTTAAGTAAACGTTCAAGATATGGATTTATATTACATGGAGATGAAGAAACTCTTTTATTCACAGAAAAAAGAATAGAAGAGTTAGATGGAAAGTATGATGAAGCAAAATTAAGTGCTATAGGAAACTTTTATTGTTTTCCATATTTAAATGCCATAGATGTTGCTAAAACGCCACAATGGGTAAAGGATACTGTTTGGTATCAAATATTCCCTGATAGATTTTGTAATGGAGATAAATCAATAGATCCAGAAAATGTTGAGCCATGGGGGACAGAGCCTACTAGGGATAATTTTATGGGAGGAGATTTACAGGGAGTTTTAGATAAGTTGGATTACTTATGCGATCTTGGAGTTAATGGATTATATTTTTGTCCAGTATTTGAAGCTACTGAAAATCATAGATATGAAACTATAGATTATTTTAAAGTAGATCCAGCCCTTGGTGGAAATGAAGTCTTCAAAAAACTTGTAAGTGAAGCTCATAAAAGAGGGATGAAAATAATGTTAGATGCAGTATTTAATCATATAGGTTATTTTTCACCTCAATGGCAAGATGTATTAAAGAATAATGAAAAATCAAGATATAAGGATTGGTTTTGTATAAAGAAGTTTCCAGTGCTTGAAAATGGCTTAGAAAATGTTGACGGAAATAATTTGAATTATGAAACCTTTGGAAGAATAGCTACAATGCCTAAACTAAATACAGAAAATCCAGAGGTTGTAGAATATTTATTAAAAGTTGCTAAGTTCTGGGTTGAGGAAATGGATATAGATGGTTGGAGACTTGATGTATGTAATGAAGTAGACCATGTATTTTGGAGAAAATTCAGAGATGTAGTAAAAGGAACTAATAAAGAGGTTTATATATTAGGAGAAGTTTGGCATGATGGACTTCCATGGCTTATGGGAGATCAGTTTGATGCAGTTATGAATTATCCTGTTACAGATGCAGTAAAAGAATATTTCTGCTTAAATCAATCTAATCCAGAAGATTTTAAATATATGATAGAAGCTAATAAGGTTAGTTATTTAAGACAAATAGGAGAAACAATATTTAACTTATTAGATAGTCATGATACTCCAAGAATATTAACTGTTGCTGGAGGAAATAAGGATAAAATGAAACTAGCTTATCTGTTTATGTTTACTCAAGCTGGTTCTCCATGTATATATTATGGAGATGAAGTTGGTATGGAAGGTAATCAAGGAATGGGTATGGAATTCCATAGAAGATGTATGATTTGGGATGAAAATAAACAAGACAAAGATATGCTTAAGTTTATGAAACAAATAATAAAAATAAGAAAAGAAAATAAGGAATTAAATTTATTAGATAACAATTGGATAAGAGCTAATAGAGATGAAAATATACTTATTTATTCAAAGGAAAATATATTTATCATTATGAACAATTCAGATAATGAAGAAAAGATATATTTACCTAAGGAGCTTAAAAATAATAAGGTTAATGATTTATTTGAAGAAAAAATTGAATTTTTAAAAGAAGATATAGAATTAAAGCCCTTTACATTTAAAGTTTATAAAAAGCTTTAATATTTAATAAATTAAAAAAAGAGTAAGAATTTTAGAATGTATTATATTTTATAATTTTTACTCTTTTTATTTATACTTAGAAAGGATAAAATCACTATAGTTCTAAGGTGTTTTGTAAGCAATAATTAAAAGTGTAATTAAAACATTATAATAAATAAATTTGAATTTTTCCTGTAAATGATTACACAAGGTAAGATATAGTGTTATAATAAAAATATAAAGGAATTTATAAGAAGGTGAGAAGATGAGAGAGTTATATTTAAAAACATTAAAAAAGGAAGTAGTACCATCAGAAGGCTGTACAGAGCCAATAGCAATAGCTTATGCAGCATCTATAGCAGCAGAAAATTTAAAGGGAGAAATAAAAGAAGTAAATATTTATTTAAGTAAAAACGTAATAAAAAATGCCTTAGGAGTTGGAATACCTGGGACTGGTGGAGTTGGAATAGAAATAGCAGCAGCTTTAGGAATCTCAATTCAAAAATCCTATAAAAAGTTAACCATATTATCTAATTTCACAGAGGATGAACTTAAAAAAGCTAAGGAAATTGTAGATAAAAATATAATAAATATAAAGCAAAAAAATACCAATAAAGCTCTTTATATAGAGGTAGAACTTTTAGCTGAAACTTCAAAATCTAAGGTTATTATAGAGGATACTCATACTAATGTAACCTTAATTGAATGTGATGATGAAATAATAATGGACAACAATAGTCAGGTAAGTGAAGATTTAGAGGAAGACTATAAATTATTTAAGATAGCAGATATATATAATTTTGCTAAAGAAGCAGATTTTGATGACATAAAATTTATTTTAGAAAGTGCAAAAATGAATGAGAAGGTATCAGAAGAAGGGTTAAAAGGAGATTATGGACTTCAAGTTGGAAGTAAAATAATTCAAAAGGGTAATTTTAATTTATTTTCTAATGATGCATCTAATAAGATAATTGCAGCCTCAGCAGCAGCTTCAGATGCAAGAATGGATGGATGTGCAATGCCTATAATGACTACTGCAGGAAGTGGAAATCAGGGAATAGCTTGTTCAATACCAGTAGCTCAAACTGCTAGACTTTTAGATAAGTCTGAAGAGGAATTAGCAAGAGCTTTAGTTTTAAGTAATTTAGTTACAATAAGAATAAAAAAACACATGGGAAGGCTTTCACCTTTATGTGGTGCAGGAATAGCAGGGGCAACGGGAGCTTCCTGTGGAATAACTTATCTTCTTGGAGGCGATTTAGAAAATATAAATTATTGTATAAATAATATGATTTCAGATCTTTCAGGTATGATATGTGATGGAGCAAAGGAAACCTGTGCTTTAAAGATTGCCACAGGAACTAATGCTGCAATACAATGTGCTAACTTAGCTATGAATGGCATATCAGCAACAGCTAATGATGGAATAGTGGCAAAGGATGTAGAAGAAACAATTGAAAGTATAGAAACTTTAATACAAAATGGGTTTAAAAATGTTGATGATACTATACTTAATATAATGCTTGAAAAGAAAAAGAATAATAAATAATTAATAATTAATATAAAGATTAAAATTAATAAGTTACTAAGGGTAGAGATAAATTTAATATACTATTTATAAACAGTTAAAAGAAAAGATAAAAAAGATTGTATTAATTGACTTTATAAAACTTTTAAATATATTTTTGTATAATTATAAGTTTTGTTTAAAGTTTTTAATGCAATCTTTTTATATACTTTAATAAAATAATAACTATATATTTTTTAGATAAGTTTAGATACTTAAAATAAGTTTTAAAGAAAATTTTATCTAGAACATTATATATTTTTAAATAAATTTTTCTTAGAAGCTATTTTTACTAATAAAGTTGTTATTAATAAGGAGAGTATTAATATAACTAATGGGCTTAGTCCTGTTACTTCTATTAATTCATCTAGTTCAGTATGTAATCCAAGATCAGTAAATAATGATACCAATGGATAGAAAATTAAGCATACTGAAATACTTAATACTGAACACATAAAAAATATAAGAGTAAATTTATGATATAAGCCATTTCTTAATGAATTATTAAATATAAGTACTAGTGCAAATAAAAATAATACTGGTATTGATATTCCTAGTATAAGATTAAGGGCATAAGAAAATTTGCCATAATTAGCATTTACTATTGTTATTCCATGATTAAATTCTATTTTTCCTCCACATAATAATCCCACCATAGCTTTTGAAATATCATGCAATAAGTAGATTATTAAAAATGATAAAGCAATCATAATTAATGTTGAGATATTATTTCTAAGTTTGTTTGTTGTATTCAATTTTTTCAACTCCTTAATATAAGTAAATAGTGAATGTGAAATAGCTTATCATTAAATTTAAATTACTACAAAAATGAACAAAATGTTAACTAACTCTATATTAATATAAACTTTTTGTAAACATAAGTAAAGGATTAAATAGAAATTTTTATATTTAATTTTATATAAGAATAAAAAAGTAACTTTAGTGAATTTAAAATAATATGAAATATTAGTTGGGTATATAAATATTTCTTTATATACAAACGTTTTCATAGATGTTATAATGAAGATGAATAAAATGTAAATATATTTTGTAGCTTTAAAGGTGGAGATTTGCATGAAAAAATTTATTACAATTTTATCAGTTATTATATGTCTAGGATTAGGAGGCTTATTAATAGCTAATCATTATACAAGTTTAAAAGAAGAAAGGTTTAATAATATTATAGAAAATGCTAATAAAGCTATTGAAAATAAAGAATATAAGACAGCAGAGGTGTTATTAGAAAAAGCTAAACTTATGAACAATAAGACCAATGTAATATGTAAAAAGATACAGAATTTAGAGTTTCATAAAGAACAGCAGGAACTTTATGATCAAGGATTAAGATTAGAAAAAATGAAAAGGTATTCAGAAGCTATAGATGTTTTTAGTGAAATTCAGGATGATTCAAATGATTTAAAAATAAATAGTCATAAAGAAATAGAAGTTTGTAAAAAATGTATAATAGATGATTTTTCAAATAAAGCAGATAAGGCTATAAGAAGAGGTGATATAGAAAAAGCAAAGTATATTGTAGCTAAAATTGAAAAAGTAGATAGTGAAAGTCCAGAAATAAATATATTAAATATGAAAATAGAGAATTTTAAATCAGCCAAATAAATATCAAGAATATTCTTGGTGTTTATTTGGCTGATTTTTTTAAACAATATCTTTTGTATCTAGAAAAGCTTCTTGCATAAGTAATTTAATCATAGCAGGAAACTCTCTAACCATATATTGAACTCTTAAAGATATAGGAGTTTTTGAAGGAAGTCCTTCATTTTTAATATTAAGGTAATCTGCGATTTCCTTAGCTCTAAATAAATGAAAATCACTTGTTACTATTAACACTTCATCTTTATTAGCATGTCTTTCTTCAAGAATTTTTTTACTGAATTCTAAATTTTGAAAGGTTGATTTAGATTTATCTTCTTCTATAATTCTATTAGAATTAATTCCTTTATTAACAAGAAAATTTTTCATAGCCTCAGATTCTGGTATTGGCTCGTTATTTCCTTGTCCACCTGAAACTATTACTTTAGTATTAGGGTGTAATTCTAAGTATTTCAAGCCTTCCTCTAATCTTTCTTGTAAAATTGGGCTTGGCTTGTCTCCATATAATCCTGCACCTAAAATTATTTCATATTCTACATCCTTAAGTTGATTTATATCTTTAAAATTCATCATTTTATATGTTAAAAAAACTTCAAAAATAAGGAAGACTAGGATAAGTAGCCCTATTAAAATAGATATTCCAACTAAAATTTTCTTCTTTAGCAAATAATCACTTCCTATGTTTATTCTTTGAATTAATATAAATTTTATCCTTAAGCTTATTATCTCATATATAACTTACATAATTATGATTTAAATGTTAAGGAACTATTACAATAATATGTAGGTAAAAATTGGAGTTGTGAAATTTTTGATAATTATATTGACTAGGCAGAATCTGATGATATAATAAATCATGTTTATATGAAAATGATTATCATTGATGCAAGTTGCTGGTAATCTAATAAGGAAATTAGGAGGACTAAAGATGAAAGGACTTAAAAAATTAGCGATTTTAGGGATCGCAACACTTACGGTTGGAATGTTTGTAGGATGTTCTAATAGTAAAACTAGTGAAGAGGGCAACACTAGTAATGAAAAAAGGATTGTTCAATCTGTAAAAGGAGAAGTTGAGATACCAGCTAATCCTAAAAAGATAGTAGACATTTCAGGAAGTTCAGAAGAGTTAGTTTTATTAGGACATACTCCTGTAGCTACGGCAAATGTAGACTCATATAAAACTGATCAAGTACCAGCATATATGGCTGAGACGTTAAAAGATACAAAAATAGTTGGTCATTCTATGATGGATACTGCTGATATAGAAGGGATATTATCAGTAGAGCCAGACTTAATAATAATGTCACCTAGACAAGAGAAAATATATGATCAATTAGCAGAAATAGCTCCAACAGTTATAATTAATGATAATGCAAATGATTGGGAAGCTAAGTTTAAAGAGGTAGCAAAATTATTTGATCAAGAAGATGAAGCACAAAATTGGTTAGATAATTATTATAAAAAAGCAAAAGAAGTTGGAAAAGAAATAAAGAAAGCAAATGGTGATGGAACTTATTTATCTGTTTTAGCTTCTTCAGGTCAATTCATGGTATTTACTGAAGGTGGAATAGGAACAGTTTTAAAGAGTGATATGGGATTACCTCAACCAAGTAAAATGCCAGAACAAGATAGCATAACATTACCTACAGTTACACTTGAAGGACTTACTGAAATAGATGCAGATCATATTATAGTTTTAGGAACAGAATCAGATAAAGCTGATTTAGAGTCAAATAGTGTTTGGAATGAAATGAGAGCTGTTAAGAATGGAAATGTAACAATACTTGATGTAAGTCCATATTTTAGCCAAGCTTATAACCAAATGGGAAGAGAACTTTTATTAGAGTCAATAAAAAATGAACTTGTAAAATAATTAAAATTTTTAGTAGGGGCTGTATCAAAATATAAGGATACAGCCCCACTATTTAAGTTAAAATAGAAATTTTGGTGATACTTTAAGGAGGACAACTTATGAAAATAGGAAGGAAAAGGACCTTGGCTTATGGATTAATGTTTATAGGTTTATTACTTTTGCTTAGTGGAATCATTCTATCTATATCTATAGGGGCAAAAGAAATTGATTTTTCTATGATAATAAATGCTATTTTTACAAATGATGCAGATATAAATACTAATATAATTAGGGATGTAAGAATACCTAGAGCACTTGCAGCAGCTTTAGTAGGAGGATTTTTAGCCGTAGCTGGTGCCATCATGCAAGGAATAACTAGAAATCCAATTGCAGAACCTTCTGTAATGGGTATAACTCAAGGAGCTACATTTATGATAGCTGTAGCATTTGTTTTACAAAGAATATATCCTAATTTAGTTATAAATAGCTTTGCTCTTATGATTTTTGCATTTTTAGGGGCAAGTATAAGTGGTCTTTTAGTATATTTTATAAGCTCTAGAGCATCTAGAAAAGTTGATCCTGTTAAGTTAGCCCTTGCAGGGACAGCCTTAGGAACTTTACTTATATCCTTAGCAATGGGAATATCAATGTATTTTAATTTATCTCAACAGTTAAGTTTCTGGGTATCAGGTGGATTGTTAAGTGCTAAATGGGAAGGGGTAATTTTATTAGCTTTAATTGGAGGAATAGCATTTATTGGGGCCATGATTATGTCACCTAGAATAACAATTTTGAGTTTAGGAGAAGAAGTAGCCATAGGACTTGGACAAAAAACCAATCTTGTAAGGTTTATATCCATAATGATAGTTATATGTCTAACAGGTGCTTCTGTTTCGGTAGCTGGTAATATTGTCTTTGTAGGATTAATAATTCCTCAAATATGCAAAGGAATAGTAGGTTCAGATTATAGATATATAATACCTAGTTCAATGATATTAGGTGCTGTTTTATTAGTGTATAGTGATATATTAGCAAGGATTATAAACCCTCCTTATGAAACACCAATAGGATCTTTAACTGCCTTATTAGGAGTTCCAGTGTTTATATACTTAGTTAGAAAGGGAGGTAAGTAATTTATGAATATAAAAAAGAATTATAAATTTATATGGGTAACGGGAATTTTAATAGGTTTAATTTTTATTACCTTCTTAATAAGTTTAAACATGGGTTCACTTTCAATAGAGCCAGGAGAAGTTATTAAAACTTTAATTGGACAAGGTACAAAAAGTAATGAAATAGCTATATTTAAGCTTAGACTTCCTAGAATAGTCATAGGAATATTAGTAGGAACAGCTTTAGCAACTGCAGGTACAATCCTGCAAGGGGTTACTAAAAATGATTTAGCTGATTCAGGAATACTTGGAATAAATTCAGGAGCGGCTTTATTTGTTGTAGTTTATATATACATAATGAATGGAAATGTATATGATGGTGTAAGCAATTTAACTATTTTTACTATGCCTATAGTAGCTTTAAGTGGAGCCATATTTGGAGCATTTTTAATATACATATTAGCATGGAAGAATGGAATAAATTCATCAAGACTATTATTAATAGGTATAGGTATAAATATAGCTTTTACATCCTTATTAACAATATTTCAGTTAAGATTTACCACTCAAGAATTTAATAGAGTTATGGCTTGGATATCAGGAAGTATATGGGGAGCAAGTTGGAAATATGTATTAGCAATATTACCATTTATAATTATATTTATGGCTTTAACTATATATAAATCAAGATATTTAGACGGATTAAATTTAGGAGACGAAGTTGCCACAGGTATAGGGATTGAAGTAGAAAAAGAAAGAAGAAAACTAATTATATATGCAGTTATATTAGCAGGGGTAGCTACATCCGTTGCAGGTAGCATAGGTTTTTTAGGTTTAGTATCTCCTCATATAGCAAGAAAATTAATAGGGCCAAAGCATAAAAAATTAATTCCTGTAGCAGCCCTTATTGGAAGTTTAATATTATTAGTGTCAGATACTATAGCAAGAAATTTAATTGCACCAATGGAAATGCCAGTAGGTATAATCGTATCTATAATAGGAGTTCCATATTTTATTTATTTAATGTTATCAAAATAGATATTTATATACCTAGGCATAAATTAATATTTATAAATAAAAGGCAATTAAAATTAAATTTCATCTTAGATAAATTTATTTTAAATAAGATATAAGAATTAAAGTAACAAGTATTTTAAAATCTTATAATTAAAAGTTTTCACGAAAGTAGAAGGAGATAATTATGAATTGTATAACTACTGATAATTTAAATATTTCATATGGAAGTTTAGATATAGTTAAAAATTTAAACTTAAAGATACCAAAGGGGAAAATAACTACAATAATAGGTGCAAATGGATGTGGAAAATCTACAGTGCTAAAAACAATAGCTAGAATTTTAACTCCTAAAAGTGGGGAAATATATATAAATGAAAAAAACATAAAAGAGCAAGGAGCTAAGGAGTTAGCAAAGGTTATGGCTGTTTTACCTCAAAGTCCTCAAGCACCTAATGGGCTTACTGTTGAAGAGTTAATAGCCTATGGAAGATTCCCTCATCAAAAAGGATTCGGTAAATTAAAAAAAGAGGACAAAAATATAATTCAATGGGCTTTAGAAGTTACAGGGTTAATTGAATTTAGGGAAAGAGACATAGAAGACTTATCTGGAGGGCAAAGACAAAGAGCTTGGATTGCTATGGCCTTAGCACAGCAAACAGATATATTAATACTTGATGAGCCAACAACTTATTTAGATTTAGCTCATCAATTAGAGATTTTAAATTTACTTAAGGAATTGAATGAGAAGCATGGGACAACTATAGTTATGGTTATTCATGAACTTAATAATGCTGCTAGATTTGCCGATTATATGATAGGTATGAAAGCAGGAAAAATAGCTTGTGAAGGTACAGCATACGAAGTTATGACAAAAGAAAATCTTAAAGAGTTGTTTAATATAGATGCAGAAATTATAGAGGATCCAAGAAATAAAAGACCAGTCTGTGTAACTTATGATATGTTGTAAAATTAAGATGATAATTTTTAAAATATAAATGTAATTCTAATAATAGTATAAGTATAGTTTAATAAAAATAAATCTTAGAGAATATTCTCTAAGATTTATTTTATTTATTAAAGTTTTTATGATTAATGAAATACTTAATATGATATAATAATATTTAATTGGTTTAAATTGGAATTTAGATGGAGTGTAATATCTATAAATTTAGACATATTAAAAAGTATATTTATTAATTAGTATGAAATAAAGGTATAAGTATATTAATTAATTTTTAAATTGACTTATTATAAAAAGTAGAGAGGATAATTTATGAGTTTAAGGATTAGAGATATTAAGATAGAAGATTATAAAGAAATTAGTAAAATTAGAAAAATGCCTGGAGTTATGGAGAATATATTGTCCAATAAGGATGAGGAAGAGGAATTGATTAAGGAAAAGATTATAAATAGGGGCAAGAATCAGTATTGGTATGTTGCTGAAGAAAATGGAAAAGTTATAGGATTAGGAATATTAATGAATCATGGTAATTTAAGAAAGAAACATGTTGGAGTAATAACATTAATGGTCAATAGTGATTATCAAAATAAAGGCATAGGAAGTTTATTAATGGATAAGTTAATAAATTTAAGCGAAAGTCTTAATATTATAAGGTTGGAATTATGTGTATTTAGGGATAATTATAAAGCAATAAACTTATATAAGAAGTTTGGATTTAAAGAAGAGGGAATAAAGGTAAAGTCAGCTTTGAAAAATGGAGAATATGCTGATGAAATTATGATGGCAAGGATAAGCTTGTAGAGTTAATTATGGGGATAATATATATTTATAATTTTAAATAGTATAAATAGGTTTAGAGAATAAGGGGGGAGAGGTTATATGTATGAATATAAATTTATAAATGTGCCTGTTGACAAATCATTTAAGTGCAAAAGGGGAGACTCATTTGAAAAATGTAAAGATATTATAAGAGAAGAAGCTAAAAGTGGATGGAGGTTAAAGCAGATTGTTACTCCAATTAATGAAAAGACCAGTGTTAATATTATTTATGCTTATGAAATAATCTTTGAAAGGAAAGTAGAGAATTATGCTTAATAAAAAATTTTTTAATAAGAGAAATTTAAGAACTATAATTTTAGCTATGGTTCTTTTTATTCCTTTCATATGGGGAACCAATTTAGCTGCAATATGGTTTAGTGATATGGGAAAAGAAAAAATATCTATTATTAAGAAAATAGGAATTTCATTTTTAATATTAGGACCTTATTGGGGAGTGGTAATAAGTGGATTTTATAAAAGATTAAGAAGAATATTAAATTACAAATTATTTAATTTGATATTCTTTATTATATATTTCTATTATTTCTTTCTTATAGATAGTATTGTAAATAATTTAAGTAAGTAGATTGTAATTAAAAATATATATAGTTATATATTAATAAAGTTGTTGGCGAAGTTTCTTAAATAAAACATTTAAAGATTGTATTACTATATTCTTTGTAGGTAATTACATTATAGAAACTTATTTGATATTAATATAAATTATATGAAATCTAGATAGATAACAAAAATAGTTGCTAAATAAAAGCAACTATTTTTATTATTTAAATATTACTTAACTGATTTTTTTATTGATTTCAAACATTTCTGATACATAGTATATAAAGCAACCTACAAGAGGTATTAATAAATAAGCATCTTCAAATTTAAAAACAAAAAATACACACTCTGTTAAAACTAAAATGGTACCAATAATTATAAATGTTATACCTATTAAGTCTGCAATATGATCTTTATTTTTTATTTGGTTCATATCATAGTAGTTTTCAATTCTTTTGAAGTATAAAAGATAATATCCAAGTTTAAATTTCTTATTTTTAAATACATAAAGACCTACAAATAAAAATATTAATCCAACTATAAGAATAAGAATTAAAACCATAATATTTTCTCCTTTCACACTTACTTTTTATTACTAAACTTTTATTATAGAAAACTTTAGCAATAAAAAATAAGCGTATATGAAATATTATTTTTTAGTATTTTTTTAGTTAATAAAGATTAAATATAACAACATTTCTTTGTTATAAATGTTCATATTAAATAAAAACTTAAATTTAATTTTAGCAATATTAAATAACAAGTAATCTTTAAACAATAATACATTTGTAATTATATTACTATTTTGAACTAATTTAAACATATTAGAACAATATTTTCCAATAAAGAGGGAATGAATTTGAAAAAATAAAATTTTTCTAAAAAAAGTTTTATTTTTTTGTCATATTATATGATTTTACCGAATATAAATATAAAGTCATAAAATTAACACTAGATTTTAGGGGGAAAAGGGAAATGAGAAAAAGAGGCATTATGAGTAAACGTTTGCTAGCAGTTTTGTGCATGGCATCAGTAACAACATCATTATTTAGTTTTAGAGGATTAGAAGTTAAGGCTTCACCAAATGTGCCATATGATCAAAAAGAATCATTAGCACCATTAGGAGAAGTTTATAGCATTGAAACTTTATTAAATTGGACACCGGAAAGTGATCCAGATGCTAAATATAATAGAGCAAGTATTAAGCTTCAAGATAGATTTATGGGGGAAATTGTAAATGAAAATGCTAATCCAGAAGCTAAAATAATGAATGTTGCTTTAACTAATCCATATGTTGATAGAGCACCATCACAAGGTAGTGATTCAATGGATGCTTATGTGTTTTCATATTGGCAGTATGTAAATTCATATGTTTATTGGGGAGGATCAAGTAGAGGAATATTTGCACTTCCAACACCAGATGTAGTTGATAATGCACATAAAAATGGTGTTCCAGTTTTAGCTACAATAGGATTTCCATGGGGGCCAGGAGAAGGGTATGTTGAACAGGTAAGAGCATTCCTTCAAAAAGATAATAATGGAAACTTCCCAGTTGCAGACAAAATGATTGAAATAGCTGAATATTATGGATTTGATGGATATTTCTTTAACCAAGAATCCTATGGCTGTGTGAAAGATGATGCAGATAGAATGGTAGAAATGCTTGAGTATATCAAAAAGAAAGCTCCAAATATGGTTATAGGTTGGTATGATTCTATGACTGTTGATGGAAATGTTAAGTGGCAAGATGCTTTAAATGATAAGAATGCTGCTTTCTTCCAAAATGGAGAAAATAGAACAACTGACGAATTCTTTTTAAATTATAATTGGACTCCAGAAAAAATAGAGACTACAGTGAATACTGCTAAATCATTAGGAAGAAGTCCTTTTGATGTTTATGCAGGATTAGATGTTCAACAAAATGCATATAATACTCCATTTAATGATGATTACTTATTAGATGAGAATGGAAAGCTTAGAGTTTCTTTAGCTATGTACACTCCAAACTCAACATTCTCAATGGCTAAGGATGTTTATGATTTCTATAAGCATGATCAAAAGTTCTGGGTAGGACCAACAGGAGACCCATCAAAATCAGATACAGAGCAAGATTGGACAGGATTAGCTAACTATGTTCCAGATAGATCAGCAATAAATGATTTACCATTTGTGACAAACTTTAATTTAGGACATGGGGAAGATTATTATATAGATGGTTCACTTTCAAGGGATGAAGAGTGGAACAATAGAGCAATGCAAGAATATTTACCAACTTGGAGATGGATAGTTGAATCAAATGGTTCAAAACTTACTCCAGATTTTGACTTTAAAACTGCATACAATGGAGGAAGTTCATTAAAGGTTGAAGGTAAGTTAGAGGCTGAAAATCCAAACCATATTAAGTTATACAGCACTGATTTAAATATAGAGAATAACTCAACAGAATTATCAATTGTTTATAAAACAGAATCAGCTCCAAACATGAAAGTAGGATTATGTTTTGGAGAAAATTATGATGAAGAAAACTTTACATTCTTTGATGTAAATAAAAATAGTAATGGAGAATGGACAGAGGTTAAAATACCTTTAGTTGACCATGTTGGAAAAACAATTTCTGCAATATCATTAAAGTTTGAAAGTGGTCAAGATATTGAAAACTTTAAAATAAATGTAGGACAAATCTCCATAGAAGAAACTTCTGAAAATAATAAAGGGTTAAAAAATAGTGATGTTATTTTAGAAGAAACAATGGTCCATAATTCAAATAGTGCAGAGGCTAGAATTTACTGGAATGGATTAGAATCAGGAAATGAAGATGATTTAGCATTCTATGAAATATATAGAATTAAGCCAGACGGATCTAGAGAGCTTATGGGAGCAACTCCAAATGATGCTTACTATGTTCAAGAGTTTGAGAGATATGGAGAAGAAATGGAGTTTGACATTGAAGTAGTCCCTGTAGATGTAAATTACAATAGAGGAGAAGGAAAGAGAGTAACATTTAATTGGGGAATTCCTCATGATGCTACACAAATTCCAGATAAAAAGGTTTATGAAAACCTTGCCTTATATAAATCAGTTCAAACTAGTGCAGAGGGTGCTGCAGAACCAGGTCTTAAAGCCGTTGATGGAAAAGTAGATAATAATAGTAAGTGGTGTGCCGCTGGAGCTAAGAATGGTTGGTTAACAATTGACTTAGGAGAGCCAAAAAATATTCAAAGATGGGTTGTTAAACATGCTGAAGCTGGTGGAGAAGCAAAAGATATGAATACAAGAGATTTTGCTTTAGAAGTTTCATATGATGGAGGACAAACTTATCAAGAGGTTGATGTTGTAACTGGAAATGAGGAGGCTATTACTGATAGAAATCTAGAAAATCCAATAGTTGCACAGCATCTAAGACTTAGAATTGATAATTCAGGAAATTCACCTTGGGCAGCTATAAGAGTATACGAGTTCCAATTATATGAAGAAACATTTACAGATCAAACAACTGAGATTCCAATGAGATTTGTAAATGCTAAAAATAATAAAGGGGATAGTGACTCTGTATTATTTACAAGAGGTAAAGAAGGACAAACTGTTAATCTTTATAAAGGATTAAATGATGAAACTCCTTTTGCTACAGCTACTATAGATTCTAATGGAGAAGCTAAATTTGAAGGATTAGATTTTGGTGAAGATGGTGGAAGAGTTTACTATGGAACAGTTGAAGAAGGTAAGAGAGAAAGTTTAAGAATGAGTGCTGCTTTTGAAGGAGAAAATTGGGAATATTCAAAGGTTCCAGAAAGATTTGAATTAACTCCTTACAAGGCACCAGGAATGAATGGAGAAAATCATAATTATGGTACTTTAAAAATAAAGGATTTAGAAGCTGGAGATATTGTAAGTATATTTAATGACAAGGATTCAATATTCCCAGAGAAGGTTAGTGTTTCAGTAGCCAAAGGGGGAGATACAGCTATTTTAGATAGAATATCTATTAATCCAGAGGGTGGAGTACTAACATTAGAAGTTAAATCAGAAGGTAAGAAAGCTAAGAGAATTGAAGTTCCATATTCAGGTTTTGGTGAAATAGAAATGAAAATAGAAAATGAAGCACCTACTAACTTAAGAACAGTAGATGTTCAGAAGAAGAGTGTAAGTCTTGCTTGGGATTCACCAGAAAATACTTATGGATTAGAAGGATATATAATCTATAAGGATAACAAGAAAGTTGGAGAAGTTTCAGCGGATGAAACTGAATTTACAGTTGGAAAGTTAAACAGACATACAATTTATAACTTTAAAGTTGCTGCTAAGTATTCTAATGGAGAAATTTCAAAAAGAGATACAATAACAGTAAGAACAGCTAGATAGATAAACTAAATAATTAATTATAAATGATATTAGATAGAATATAAAATATTTAAATCTATCTAATATCATTTTTTTATTAATAGACTATTATTAATTTTATATATTATTTTTCACAAACTACTTTGAATAATATATAAATATGTTGTATATTAGATAAAAAGGTAATTAATGTTTAGAATGTTAAAGAAAGAGGTATTAAATGGAGTTATTTGTTTCAGATTTAGATGGAACTTTATTAAATAAGGATCAAGTTATATCAGATTATTCTAAAAAAGAATTAAATAGACTTATAAGTACAGGTGTTAATTTTGCAATAGCAACAGCTAGAAGTCCAGCTACTGTTTTGGACATTTTAAATGGAATAGATATAAAAACACCTGTTGTTCTTATGAATGGAGTTATAATTTTTGATATTGAAAAGAAAAAATATATAGATGTTAAAGAGATAGACAAAAAAAGTGTAAAAGAGATTATTAAAATACTAAAAGAATATAATAAAACATTTTTTCTTTATGGGATAAAAGATGATTATCTATGGGTTTATCATAAAGATTTCACTTATGATTTTGAGAGAAAATATTATGAGGAAAGATGCAATAAAAAACTTAAATCTTTTAAAAAAGTTGAAAATTATTTGGATATCTTAAATGATAATCAAATAATAAATTTTGTATTCTTTGAAGATAATAAACTTATAGCCCATGAATTATTTGAGAAAATAATGAAAGTAAAAGGTGTTACTGGTAATTGTTATAAAGATATATATAATGAAGGAGCTTTTTTCTTAGATGTATATAATGAGGAGGCTTCAAAGGCTAATGGAATAAAGTTTTTGGCAGATTATGTAGATCATAGCAAAGTTATAACTTTTGGTGATGGAGAAAATGATATTCCAATGTTTAAAATCTCAGATGAATGTTATGCTTTAGAAAATTCTTCACAGGAATTAAAGTCAATATCAACTGGTGTTATTGGAAACAATAATGATGATGCAGTAGTTAAATTTTTAATTGAAAGATTAAAAATAGAAAAAATATAAAATCAACAAAGAAAATATAAAAGAAGTATAATTAATAGGCGTATTTATTTTATAATTTATCAAAATAGAGTTTGAATTTTTTGAAAATTTTTTAAAATAGTTTAATGTATTATAATAAATGAGAAAAATGTCCTTTATATAGATAAATACTTGCTTGAAGAGGTATTATTATTTAATAAAATTTATATTTAAAAAAAGTATATATGTGTTTAAAATTTGCATAAGGCTTGTAAAAGTGATGTGAAAATTGTAAAATTAACGTAAGATAAAGGGAAAAATTTGTCTTAAAAAATAAAAAAAATAGGAGGTATACATATGGTAGGAATTATTCTTGCTAGTCATGGAGAATTTGCTAAAGGAATACTACAATCTGGCTCAATGATTTTTGGAGAACAGGAAAATGTAAAAGCTGTTACATTAATGCCGAGTGAAGGACCTGATGATATTAGAGCAAAAATGAAAGAAGCAATCGCTTCCTTTGATAATCAAGATGAGGTTTTATTCTTAGTTGATCTATGGGGTGGAACACCATTTAACCAAGCAGATAGCCTAGTTGAAGAACATAAAGACAAGTGGGCAATCGTAGCTGGTATGAATTTACCAATGGTTATTGAAGCTTATGCTTCTCGTTTCTCAATGGAATCAGCACAAGAAATTGCTGCTAATATCCTAAAGTCAGCTAGAGAAGGAGTTAAAGTTAAGCCTGAATCATTAGAACCTGAAGAGTCTACTAAAGCTACTACAGATTCTGTTCAACAATCTAACAATGTAGGTGCGCCTGGCTCTTTTGAATACGTTTTGGCACGTATTGATTCACGTTTACTTCATGGTCAAGTAGCAACTGCTTGGACAAAAACTGTAAAACCAACAAGAATTATTGTTGTATCAGACGATGTAGCTAAAGATGAACTTCGTAAGAAATTGATTCAACAAGCAGCTCCTCCTGGAGTTAAAGCGCATACTGTTCCAGTTAGTCAAATGATTAAGCTTGCAAAAGATGATCAACACTTTGGAGGACAGCGTGCATTACTTCTTTTTGAAAACCCAGAAGATGTACTTAGAGCAGTAGAGGGAGGAGTACCTATAAAGACAGTTAATGTTGGTTCTATGGCTCACTCTCCAGGTAAGGTTCAACCAAATAAAGTACTTGCTTTTAATCAAGAAGATATTGACACTTTTAATAAACTTAAAGAAGCTGGATTAGATTTTGATGTTCGTAAAGTTCCAAATGATACAAAAGGAAATATGGATGAAATTCTTAAAAAATCACAAGAGGAATTAAATAAATTAAAATAATTTGATTTAATATAAATAAGTTATTTTAATGAAAAGGAGGATTAATAACAGTGGATTTAAATATAATTCAAATAATATTAGTTATTATTATTGCATTCTTAGCTGGTATGGGAGGGATCCTAGACGAATTCCAATTTCATCAACCATTAGTTGCTTGTACTTTAATAGGTTTAGTTACAGGTAATTTAATACCATGTTTAATCCTAGGCGGTAGTCTTCAAATGATCGCTTTAGGTTGGGCAAACATAGGTGCTGCCGTAGCACCAGACGCAGCATTAGCATCTGTTGCAGCTGCAATTATCTTAGTTCTTAGTGGAGAAGGGCAAGCGGGAATATCTTCAGCTATCGCTATAGCAATTCCACTAGCTGTTGCTGGATTATTATTAACAATTATTTGTCGTACAATAGCTACAGCATTTGTACATCTTATGGATGCTGCTGCTAAAGAAGGTAATATAAGAAAAGTTGAAATGTGGCATTTCATTGCTATTCTTATGCAAGGTGTACGTATAGCATTACCAGCTGCATTAATTTTATTAATAGGTGCTGGTCCAATAAGCGCATTACTTGCTTCTATGCCTGCTTGGTTAACAGATGGTTTAGCAGTAGGTGGTGGAATGGTAGTAGCTGTTGGTTACGCAATGGTAATTAACATGATGGCAACAAAAGAAGTATGGCCATTCTTTGCAATCGGTTTTGTATTAGCAACTATTCCTCAACTTACACTTATAGGATTAGGTGCAATTGGTGTAGCTTTAGCTCTTATTTACTTAGCACTTAGCAAAAAAGGTGGCTCAGGTAATGGTGGATCAAACATAGGAGATCCAGTAGGCGATATTATCGATAGATACTAAGAAGGGAGAGAAGACGAAAATGGAGAAAAATTTAAAATTAACAAAAAAAGATCGTCTTTCTATTTGGTGGCGTTCAACTTTCATTCAAGGATCTTGGAACTATGAAAGAATGCAAAATGGTGGTTGGGCATTCTCATTAATTCCTGCAATCAAAAAATTATACAAAACTAAAGAAGAAAGATCAGCGGCATTAACACGTCACTTAGAATTCTTCAACACTCACCCATATGTAGCTTCACCTATCATTGGTGTAACATTAGCATTAGAAGAAGATCGTGCAAATGGAGCTCAAGTAGATGATGTAACTATTCAAGGGGTTAAAGTTGGTATGATGGGACCTTTAGCAGGTATCGGAGACCCTGTATTCTGGTTTACTGTTAGACCTATATTAGGAGCATTAGGTGCTTCACTTGCTATGGCTGGTAACATATTAGGACCAATAATATTCTTCTTAGGTTGGAATATTATCCGTATGGCATTTACTTGGTACACACAAGAGTTTGGTTATAAAGCTGGTTCTCGTATTACAGAGGACTTATCAGGAAACTTATTACAAGATATTACAAAAGGTGCATCTATACTTGGTATGTTTATATTAGGATCACTAGTTAATAGATGGGTATCTATTAAATTTGCTCCAGTAGTATCAACAGTTCAATTAAGCCCAGGTGCTTATATTGATTGGAATAGCCTTCCAGCAGGTGCAGAAGGTATTAAGGAAGCCTTATTACAACAATCAGCTGGATTATCTTTAACTGCTGAGAAAGTTACAACATTACAAGGAAACTTAGATTCATTAATTCCTGGTCTTGCAGGATTATTATTAACATTCCTTTGTATGTGGTTACTTAAAAAGAAAGTATCTCCAATTGTAATTATTCTTGCTTTATTCGTAATCGGTATTGTTTTCCACGTAATAGGATTAATGTAATATTTTTTATTTAGCCTAGGTTAGTATAATATTTTTACTTAGCCTAGGCTTTTCTTAAAAATAAAAAGGCTAAAAGAGTGTTTATAAAAAATTTTCATAAGAACTATTTATTTTGAAAAGAAATAATTAAGTAAAATAAGTTTATATATTTAATTAGAAAAGAGGTAGATCTATGGTTCAATCACTTAATACAAAAGTGGATTTAGTAGTTGATGCAACATCTTTTTCAGGTCTTGCTGATTATGGACAAATAATGATTGGTGATAAAGGATTTGAATTTTATAATTCTAATGATTATAGAAAGTTCATTCAAATTCCTTGGGAAGAAGTTGACTATGTAATTGCATCAGTTATGTTCAAAGGAAAGTGGATTCCACGATATGCAATTAAAACTAAGAAAAATGGTACATATTCATTTTCTTCTAAAGACACAAAGAAAGTACTTCGTACTGTTAGAAAATATGTTGATGCAAATCGTATAGTTAAGTCATTAAGTTTCTTTGATGTTGTAAAAAGAGAGGTAAAAGCACTATTTAAAAAGAAATAATTTAAATTTGTTTATTTTTTAGTATAAAAGTAAACAAATATTAGTGTGAATAAGAATATTGATTAATTTTACTGATTTAAGCTTTCCATGTAGGTTTGATTGAGAAAATATAGAGGAGTATAATAATTTTTAAGATACATAAGTTAATTAATGTATGAAGTCTTTACTTATAGGATATAAATGTAATGATATGTTTATACTTAAGGGGGAGAATTTTATGTTTAAAGAAAACCTTAAAAATTTATTAACTAAATGTGGTACTGTAGAGTTAGTTCTTTATGATGATGAGCTAAACTTATATGCCATGACACTATGTGAAGAGTGTCAATGCGATGTAATAAAGGAGCTAGGTATAAGAGGAACTGGAGTAGAAAATTTAAAAGATACAGTACATTCCTTAGGATATGATTTTATTTCTTTAAAAGAATATTATGAAAAAGGAACTTATGATGAATATGGTAATAAAATGACTTGTTGCTGTAATGATAGTTCTTATAAAGTTGTTAAAGTCAATTTTAATAAGGATAATGAGGATGACTATTACATGGCATGGGCAACCATATAAAAAGCTGCTTAAATTAGTGGCTTTTTATTTTTTTATTTAATTTATTTTATGAAAGTGTGTTAAGATAGTAATTGAGTATTAAGGTTTAAGTTTAAATAGCTTATTTTTAAAGATAAAATTAAAAAGTAAAATAATTTTAAACTGTTTGTTTCTATTTTGTATTTTTTTATATTTTTTATTTTTATATAATAAATTTGCAATAATCAATTATACGGGGGATAAATATATGAAGAAAATAATGAAAATGGGTCTTATTCTTAGTGTGTTAATATGTTTAGGATCTTTTGTAGGATGTAATTCACTAAACAAAAAGCAGGTTGAGGCCACAGAAAATAAAGAAGCTGTAGAAGCTAAGGATACAACAGATGAAAAAAATACAGAAGGTAAAGATAAGGCAAAGACAAATGAATTAGAGTATTTACCTTTCGATAAAGATCCAAATGCTGAGGATGGTAAAGTTGTATCAGAGTATACTAATGGTCTTTTAAAGGGAACATTACAGTATCCAGTTAGAAAAGATGGTAAAAAGATAGCATATTTAACTTTTGATGATGGTCCATCAACAACTAATACACCAGAAGTTTTAAAGATATTAGATAAGTACAATATAAAAGGAACTTTCTTTGTAACAGGAAATTCTATAAGTGCTGGAGAGAAGTCAAAGGAATTATTAAAGCAGATCGTTAAAAATGGACATGCTATAGGAAATCATACATATAGTCACGATTACAAATATCTTTATCCTAACAGAAAGATGAATGTAAATAACATAATGGCAGACATAAACAAAAACGAAAACTTAATGAAAGAAGTTTTAGGTGAAGATTTTTCAACAAAAGTAGTTAGATTCCCAGGTGGATACTGGTCTTGGCAAGATAGAACACCTATGAAGGAAAAAATGATTCAAGAGGGAATACAAAACATTGATTGGAATGCCTTAAATGGAGATGCAGAAGGTAAAAAGAAAAATGCAGATGAATTAGTTGAATTTGCTAAGAAGAGCGTAGAAGGTTTAGGGCCTAATGCAGACAACGTAGTAGTTTTAATGCATGATACTTATGGAAAAGAAGAAACAGTTAAGGCTTTACCAAGAATAATAGAGTACTTACAAAGTAAAGGCTTTGAATTTAAGAGCATTAAATAAATATATTATAATTTTTACGAACAATAATTAATTATTTAATAAAAATTCTAAAACAAGTATTAAATAAATATATTGTAAGTTTTATTTAAAAGATAATATTTAATAAAGTATATAAATAAAAATAATATTAAAAATAAGCAAATAATAGGAATAAAAAGCTACTAATTTTATGCACATATGATTTAAGTAATAAAATTAGTAGCTTTAATTTTTTATAATAAAGAAGATATTTTAAAGAATAAATTAAGAAATAATTTGTTTTTAATATGATAAAATAGATAGTATAATTTAAAAAATAAGTTTATTAAAAAATAAGGATGTGATTATATAAGGGCTTATTAAGAATATGAGTATAAATTCTAAAAGGTATATAAATTTATAGAGTTTTAGAATTGGGTTAAAAAATAAAGTTAAAAAGGAGGAAACTACTCAGCATAATATTTTTGAGTAGGGAGAATACTTTGAATAGATTGTTAGAGCTTAGCAATGAAATATTTAGGATAAAAACAGATGATTATACTTTTCCATTATTTTCATCTTTACATTTTAAGATTATTTTATGTGTAGTAATAACCATATTTATAGCAATTATATTTAAAGAAAAAATAAAAAAGTGGAAATATAGAAGAGAATTTGAAATAACTATAGCACTTATTTTGTTATCAACTCAAATTTTTTTAGCAATATGGTATTCTAAATTTCCTAATTTTTATTTGAAGGAAAGTTTACCCTTGTATCCATGTAGAATTGCAATAATTATGGCAGCAATAGGATTGATATGGAAGAGGAATGACTTTGCAAAATCAATAGCTTATTTTTGGGGGACAATAGGAGCTATAGGAGCATTAATAATACCTATAACTAATTCTTATATTTTTCCACATATAACTTACTATACATTTTTTATAGGACATTATTTTTTATTAATAGCTTCATTATATCTAATATTAATAGAGGAATTTAAAGTGAAAAGTAAGAATGTAAAACAAGCACTTATTTTTTCTTTTATATTTGCAATTTGTGCTTTTATAGCAAATTATTTATTTGATGCAAATTATGCCTTTTTAAATCCTCCAAATGGATATGAAATACTTAATCTTATAAATGTTGAAAGTAATATTATTACAACATCAATTTTTGCATATTTTATTTTTGTATTAGGAATATTCCTTATGTATTTGCCATTTAATATGAGTGATTATAAAAAAGATAGCTTATTTGAATGTTCCTTAATTAAATATTAGGATTACTAAAGAAATTTATATAAATAATATGGGTTTGATTATTTGAATTTAATAGAGCTTAGAAAGAAGTATAATACTAAGTTAAATAAAATTTTAGGATATAAATATATTAGGGTTTGATTTAAAAATGTATTAAATACATGTAGAAGATTTTAGGGAGGTGAAAAAGGGTATATTAAATGCTTTATATAAAATTTAAGAAGGTATTATCTAAATATTTTTATAAGAGTTATTTTTATGTACCCTAAAAGTAGTTATGCTTAAAGATTTAAATGAAAAAATAGAAGAATGCCGTGAAAATATGGCCTTAAAGGAAATACTTGAAAAGAGAAATTTATCGCTTAAAAATGAATTGGATAATAAGGAGAAAGAATTACTAGAGCTTGAAAAGAGTTTAAATAAGGAGCTTAAGGATGTTCAAAAGTTAAAGAGTTTATCTTTTTCTAATTTAATAGCTAATATATTAAGGAATAAGGATGAGCAGCTAGAAAAGGAAGAAAGAGAGTATTTAGAAGCAAAACTTAAGTACGATAACTTTAAGTTTAAGGTGGAAAAACTAAGATATGATGTAGAAGAAAACAACAATAGATTAGGAGAATTAAGTAATATTGAAGGTAAGTATAAAAATCTTATAAATGAGAAGAGAGAGTTAGTTAAAAAGTTTAATCTAAATATAAGAGATGAAATAATTGAAATAGAAAAGGAAATAAAGGACTTACTAAGCAATAAGACAGAAATTTCAGAAGCCTTAAGAGAAGCTAATAATTGCTTAATGATTAGTGAAGAAACCCTAAAAGTCTTAAAAAGTGCTAAGAATTGGGGAATATATGATATTGTTGGAGGAGGAATGATTTCTTCAGCAATAAAACATAATAGGATAGATGATGCTAAAACTTATATGGAGAGACTTAGTTATTCAGTAGATAGATTGAACAAGGAATTAGGGGATGTAGATACCTCCATCTTTAATGAAGGTTTAAATATAAGTGGATTTTCTTATACCTTTGATATTTTCTTTGATAATATATTTAGTGATTTTTCAGTTCAAGGAGAAATCAATGATTCCCTATATAAGATTGAAGATTTTAGAAATAAGGTTTTAAATTTAATAAGAAAACTAGAAGAAAAAGAAAATAGTGTAGGTCTAAAGGTAAATCTATTAAATGAGAGATTAGAAAAATTAATAGAAGAAAATTAAATTAGCGTTTTATATTATATTTAGTATAAATTTTAATTTAAAATATTAGAATAGATTTTAAGTTTAAATAAATTATAAAATAAAGACACTTTAACTTAAAGTTAAGAATTATCTTAATGTGGTTAAAGTGTTTTTATTTTGGAAAAATTTTAGTTTTTATTCAAGTTTGTAATTTATTAAAAGAAAGTTCATAGTAAAACATGTATAATTAATATATGGTAATAATTAACTTAAAATTTATATGGAATTAATCGTAAAATTAGGAGGAGAATTTATGAGGAAAATAATTCATATCAATGATCAATGGTTTTATGCAAATGATTACAAAGATGAATATTTAAAAAATGAGTTTGATTTTAGTAATTTTGAAAGGGTAGATTTACCTCATACAAATATAGAGTTACCATATAATTATTTTGATGAAAAATCATATCAGTTTGTTTCTACTTATGTTAAAACTTTAAAATTTGATAATAGCATTAAAGGGAAAAAAGTATTTTTAGATTTTGAAGGAGTTATGATAGCAGCAGAAGTATATTTAAATGGAATTCATGTTGGTGGACATAAGGGTGGTTACACTAATTTTTCAATAGATATTACTGAGGCTTTAAAAATTAATGAAGATAATGTATTAAAGGTTGTTGTTGACTCAACAGAAAGACCTGATATACCTCCTCATGGATATGTTGTTGATTATTTAACCTATGGAGGAATATATAGAGAGGTTTCCTTAAGAATAGTTGAACCTATATTTATAAATAATTTATATGCAAGGGCATATGATTGTTTAAAGGAAGAAAAAAGATTAGAACTTGATATAGAAATAAATAATTTTGAAAAATATAGAGATGATTTAGAGATTGTTGTAGACTTTGGTGATGATACTTTTGAAGAAACTTTAAGTACAAAGTTACCAATTGAAGAAGGAACAAGTATTAAAAATATAGAAATAGACCAATTAAATATGGTTAAGTTATGGGATATAGAAAATCCTAAGCTTTATGAAATAAAAGTTAAGTTATTAAAAGGTTCAGAAGTTATAGATGAATATAAAGATACCTTTGGATTTAGAGAAGCTGAATTTAGATCAGATGGTTTCTATTTAAATGGAAGAAGAGTTAAACTTGTTGGGTTAAATCGTCATCAGGCTTATCCATATGTAGGATATGCTATGCCTCAAAGGGTTCAAGAAAAGGATGCTGAGATTTTAAAATATGAATTAGGACTTAACATAGTTAGAACATCTCACTATCCGCAATCACTACATTTCTTAAGAAAATGTGATGAGATTGGATTATTAGTTTTTGAAGAGATACCTGGTTGGCAACATATAGGTGATGAAGCTTGGCAGGCAGAATCTATTAAAAATGTAGAGGAAATGATAAAAAGAGATTACAATAGACCTTCCATAGTTTTATGGGGCGTTAGAATAAATGAGTCTCAAGATAGTCATGATTTTTATGTGAAAACTAATGCTATGGCAAAGAGTTTAGATCCTATTAGACAAACTGGTGGGGTTAGATACTTAGAAAATAGTGATTTCCTAGAAGATGTTTATACAATGAATGATTTTATACACAGTGGGGGAGAAAAAGTATTAAGAACTCAAAGTGAAGTAACAGGACAAGATGATAAAGTTCCTTATTTAGTAACTGAATATAATGGGCATATGTATCCAACAAAAAGTTTTGATCAAGAATGTAAAAAAGTTGAACATGCTTATAGACATTTGAGAGTTATTAATGAATCCTTTGGTTTAGATGAAATAAGTGGAGCCATAGGATGGTGTGCTTTTGATTATAATACACATAGTTCCTTTGGTTCAGGAGATAAAATTTGTTACCATGGAGTTTCTGATATGTTTAGAAATCCTAAGTATGCAGCTTATTCCTATGCTAGCCAAAAGAAAGTAGAAGATGGTGTGGTTTTAGAGCCTATTACTTTAGGGGCTAAAGGAGAAAGGGATGGAGGAGCAATACTTCCATTTACAGTGCTTACAAACTGTGATTATATAAAAATATTTAAAGATGGAATATATATAGATACTTATTATCCTAATAAAGAAAAGTTCCCTAATTTACCACATCCACCAATAGAGGTTTCACATATTTTATCTATGGATTCAGAAATACCTCTTACTGAAGAAGCAAAAAAAGAAATTAAAGACTTTGTATTAAATAAATTAAAAGATTCTAATTTAACTAATTTAGCTGAAGAAGACTTTAAATATATTGAAGAATTTAGTGAAAGAGTAAATATACCTGTATTTAAAATAATGTCTTTAGTTTATAAATTAGCTGGAGGTTGGGGAGACAAGGAAAACTCCTTAATAATAAAAGGCTTTATAGATAATAATGAGGTTGCTTCAAAAGAAATAGGTGAACTTAGAAGCATGAATAAACTTGAAGTTACACCAGATGATTTAGAACTTTCATTAGATAAAACAAGTTATGATGCTACTAGAATTGTGGTTAAACTTTTAGATAACTTAGGAGAGGTTCTTTTCTTAAATAATGATTTTATTGAAGTAGAAATAGATGGACCTTTAAGTATAATGGGACCAAGTAAGTTTGGAATTTCTGGTGGAGCAGTCGCTTTCTGGGTAAGAACTCAAGGAAAAACTGGGCTTTGCAAAATAAAGGTTAAGAGCATGTACTTTGAAGAAGAAATTTCTATAGAAGTTAAGTAGAGTTAACTTATTAGCATTTTTATAGGAAGCTTTAAATAATTTTAAATTAAACAAATATATTCTGTTTTAAACTGAAGTTGTACTTTAGATTAATTTAGAATTAAAGATATATTGGAAATTTAATATTTAGTTAAAGTACTGAAAATAAAAAGAGGGAGTTATATCAAAACTTAGATATAAGAATTATAAATATATTTGGAGAGTTAGTGAATTATACTAAGAATTTATAATTTTTATTTATAAGTTTAAATTGATATAACTCCTTTTTTATGTAACTTTTGAAAGGACGACAACTGTCGAAATTATAATTTTTAAGAGTAAGAGGGTCCATTAATATTATTAGCTGAATTAAGAACAAATATCCTTATAATTTATATAGGAATTAATAGGAAAAAATAGGGGGGAGGTGAATAATTTATTATTGTAGAGTTATTTTTACTGTATAACCAGTAATAATATTGGAGAATTTTAGGAGGAAAACTGGAGATTGATTAAATATTCATATATAATTCATTTAAAGTCTATGGACAAGACTTTATAATTTATTCATTCCTAAGTTAGAAAAAAGTGTTGATCTTAAATGTTACAAGAAGATGTAAAAGCCAAGATGACTTATACATATAGAGGTAGTTAAGATAGAACACTTTTTTTACTTCATAGCTAAATGATTTTTAGTTTTATTCTTACTTAAATATAATAAATTATTTAAGTAGTAATAGCCTCTACAAAGAAAGACTAAAAGGATTTTAGTTATACTTATTAGGAAAAACAAAGGATAACTAGGAGGGAAAAACATGAGTAAAATTTTAATTTCTATATTATTATCTTTAGGATTATGTTCTGGAGGTGCTGGGGTGAGATATTTTAATAGTAACGCTATATCTCATAAAAATGTACAAGCTAACCAAAGCATTTCAAATGAAAGTGCAGAAAAGGTAGAAGCACAACAAGGAGAGGAATCCAAAGAAGAAACTAATATTTTAAGCAGTAATCCTTTTACTAAAGTTTTTGAGAATATAAGTAAGAATTTTTCTAAGGATAAAGTAACAGATACTACTAAAAAAGAAGAGAGTGTTAAAAATACTCCACAAGATGAAGAGGCAAAGGTAGAATCTAATTATGAAAATGGAAAGTTAGAGATTATTCAATCAAATAATGAAAATAAAGAAGTTGCACAAAGTAACAATGAAGAGGCAAAACCTTCAAAGGATAAACAAGAAGAAAAGTCAGTTGAAAATAATAAAGTAGAGAAAGAAACTAATAAGGAATCTGTGCAAAAACAAGAAAATAAACCTGTAGAAAATCAAGTTGAGAAACCAGTAGAACAATCAAATAATAGTAGTTCTTATATAGCTCAAATCGAACAAATGATATTCAATAAGGTTAATGAAGAAAGAGCTAAGGCAGGGGTTGCACCTTTAAGTTATAGTAACACTATGCAAAAATATGCTCGTATTAAGTCAGAGGATATGGGCGTGAGAAAATATTTTTCACATGAAGATCCAAATGGACAATTAATAACAGCTAAAATGAAAGCTGATGGAGTTTCATATAACGCATGGGGAGAGAATATAGCTTATTTAGGTGGATATTCAGGAGATTCAAATATAGCTAACCAATTTATGACTAATTGGATGAACTCATCAGGACATAGAGCTAATATACTTTCTCCTAACTTTACTTCTATTGGGGTAGGAGTTTATAAAATAGGAAATACATATTACGCTACACAAGAGTTTATGAAATAGAATAAGAATTTTAAAAGGCGTGTATCAAAAGTTTTTTTGATATACGTCTTTTTTATAAAGGTTTTTAGCTTAATAAATTAATTTTTTATAAAAAGCGATATGAATTTTTATGGGATTTTTGGTATATTGTGTATAATATAAGTGGGTTTTATTTTTAAGTGATAATATTTTTTTATTTATATTTAACCTATATGGAATAGCAGTTTTATTAAAAAGTAAATTAGATAGGGTAAAGGAGAGGGTTAAAGAATATAGTTTAATAAATTAGAGCTAAAGATGAGAAATAAGAGGGGTTAATTGGAATTAGGAGATGGAATTTATGAGGGGTAATAAGAAAAAGGGTACTCTTTTAAGTAATCTCAAGTATATTATGGTATATGCTTGGAGTCAGGACAAGGTTTTGTTTGCGCAATGTGGTGTTTATACTATTTTGGCATCTATTGCACCTTTTATAGGGATTTTTTTACCAAAATTTTTGATTGATGAACTTTTAGGACAGAGAAGAATAGAAATAATTTTAATGACTTTAATTGGATTTTTTCTTTTATCTTCAGTTGTGAACTATTCTATAGCTTGGCTTAGATGTGCATATAGTCCTAGGGTTACAAAGATTAGAACTGATTATATAACAATGATAAGTGATAAAATAATGAAAATGGATTTTAAAAATACTGAGGATCCTGAGGTTTTAAATAAAATAAAAAGTGTTATGAATGCAGTTATGAGTAATAATACAGGGGTTGAAGGAGTATATCATACACTTTTAGGACTCTTTGGAAGGTTAACTGCCTTTGTAGGATATATATCTATAGTATTATTTTTAAGTCCATGGATTTTATTATTCTTAATAATAAATGTCTTAATAAGCTATGCTTTAACTATGAGGGTTAAAAAGTATGAGTATAGCCAAAAAGAAAAGGCAGCTGATAAGGATAGAAGAACTTTCTATGTCTTTGATACAATGTACGATTTTGCTTATGGTAAAGATATAAGAATATATGATTTAAAAAATATACTTATTGATAAATTTAAAAAATTTAGGGGAGAGAGAATAGATATATCTAATGATGTCCAAGAAAAACAATTAAAGGTTAAGATTGTTGATGTAATACTTCTTGTAATAAGAGAATTTGTGGTTTATGGATATTTAATATATAATGTGCTTTTTACTGGAATGAGCATAGGAGATTTCACAATGTATTTTTCAACAATAAATGGCTTTGGGGATTGGATGAAAGGTATATTAGATGATTTGGCTAATATTAAGGCTCAAAACATGTATTTAGATGATATGAGAGAGTTCTTAGAAATAAAGAGTGAGGATAAAGAAAAAACTAGGGATATACCTATTGATAGCTCTTATGAAATAGAATTTAAAAATGTATCATTTAAATATCCAAAAACAGATAAATATATTTATAAAAATCTTTCATTAAAGATTAAAAAGGGGCAAAGACTTGCTATTGTTGGAATTAATGGAGCAGGTAAAACAACCTTTGTTAAGCTTTTATGTAGACTTTATGAGCCAACAAGTGGGGAGATTTTGATAAATGGGATAAATATACAAAGCTTTTCTAAGGAAGAGTATTATAAAATCTTATCAGTAGTATTCCAAGATATTAAAACCTTTGCATTTACTGTGGCAGAAAATGTTTCTCTAGAGAGTTTAGAAGATGTTGATAGGGAAAAAGTTTTACAATGCATAGAGAAGGCTGGAGTAGGAGATAAAATAAATTCTCTTCAAAAGGGAATAGATACCTCGCTTTTAAAAATTTTAGATGGAGAAGGGGTTGAATTATCAGGAGGAGAAAATCAAAAGTTAGCCCTAGCTAGAGCCTTATATAAGAATGGAAAAATAGTAATCTTAGATGAACCAACCTCAGCTTTAGACGCTGTAGCTGAATATAATATTTATAAGGGATTTGATGAGCTAATTGGAGATAAAACAGCAATTTATATATCTCATAGACTTGCAAGTACAAAGTTTTGCGATGTTATAGCCTTCTTTGAAAATGGTGAAATTGTTGAGTATGGAACTCATGAGGAATTATTAAAGAAAAATGGTAAGTATAGTGATATGTTTAATATACAAGCACAATATTATAAAGAAGAAAGTGGGGCTTTAGCATAATGGAGAATAAAGAAAAGTACACAAGTGATTTATATATAATAAAGCATTTCTTAAAATTAGCTCATGGAATATCAAAGACCTATATACCAACCTTATTCTTTTCATCTTTATTTGCAGCAGCAGTTCCTTTCTTAAATATAATAATGCCAAAGTATATTATAGATGAACTTTTAGGAGCCAGAAGAATAAAGGTTCTTATTATGTTAGTTTTATTAACTGTAATAGGTAATGGAGTATTAAACTTAATAAACAGAGTTTTAGATAAAAAATGTAATATTAAAAATGAAGAGGTAGTAGCAGGATTTGATTTGCTTATAGGAAAGAAAGTTATGGACTTGGATTTTGAAAATATTGAAGATCCAGAGATTTTAAACTTAAAGGAAAGAGCCTTATTTCCCATAAGAAATCAAGGAGCTATTTGGCAACTTACCTACAATATATCTAAGGGATTAACTGAGATACTTAAAATAATTGGATTAATAGGAGTTATTTTAACTCTTGATTGGATTATTATAGCCCTAATAATTTTAATTGTTCTTTTAAGTTCATTTATGTATAAAAAATCTCAAAGATTACAGCATAAATTTTTTGATTCCTTAATTCCACTAAATAGAGAGTTTGGGTATTATATTAATACAATAATTGATTTTTCAGCAGGTAAGGATATAAGACTTTATAATGTAGCTCCTTTATTTGTAAAGAAATTAGATGAGTTTAATATAAATAGTACCAATGTATTTATTAAAATGTTTAGCAAATTAGGTGTGTATGAGGGATTAAATGAAATAGTATTACAATTACAAATGGTTATAGTTTATGGATATATAACTTATAAAGTTTTAATAAATAGTATAGGAATTGGTGACTTTACAATGTACACAAATGCTGCCATAAATTTTAGTAAATCCATATCTAATCTTTTTGGAAGTTATGTAACTATAAGACAAATGTGTAGATATCTTCAGGCTTTTATGGAATTTGAAAATATAGAATCTAAACATACTAAAGAAGGTAAGAAGATTGGAAATTTAGAAAAGGTTAATATTGAGTTTAAAAATGTATCCTTTAAATATCCAAGAAGTAAAGAATTCACCTTAAAAAATGTTTCAATAAAAATAAATGAGGGTGAAAAATTATCAGTAGTTGGATTAAATGGTGCTGGAAAAACTACTTTTATAAAGCTTTTAGCAAGGCTTTATGAGCCAACAGAAGGTGAAATTTTATTAAATGGAGTTAATATAAATGAATATGATTATGATGAATATATGAAACTTCTATCAGTAGTATTTCAAGATTTTAAACTAATGTCATTTTCAATTAAGGAAAATATAGCTTTAAATGATTTTAATAAGGTTAAGGATGAGGAAATAGAAGAGGTTCTAATAAAGAGTGGCTTTGGAAAAGACTTAGAAAAGTTACCAAAGGGAATAAATACTCCTGTATATAAAAACTTTGATGAAGGTGGAATAGAGTTTTCAGGAGGACAAGCACAGAAATTAGCCATAGCTAGAGCAGTTTATAAGGATGCACCAATAGTAATCCTTGATGAGCCAACGGCAGCCTTAGATCCAAAGGCTGAGTATGAAATATATAGTAAGTTCAATGAACTTATAGGAAAAAAGACAACAATATATATTTCTCACAGATTATCTAGTTGTAGATTTTGCGACAACATAGCAGTATTTCAAAAAGGAAAGCTTATTCAATATGGAACTCATGATGAACTTGTAAAAGATAAAGGTAATGAGTATGAAACTATGTATAGTGCTCAAGCACAATATTATGTTTAATATTTATATTTAGAAAATAAAAAGATAGGGTTTAATCACTTTTTTAGGTAAATAGAAAAAAGCTTCTATTAAATACTTAGGAAAGTGATTTTTTATATTACAATAGATTCTTTCTTAAACTTTGCTTAATTCTTAGGTTTTAAATTGACTTAATAAGACTAGTTATGATATTTTAAGGAAAAGTTAACAGAATTTGAATGGGGGATGGATTAATGGAAAAAAAGCTAAGCAATAAAGCTATTAAGTCATGGATTTTAGGGAGAACAATAGGGTTAATTGTTTTAGTGATTATTTATTTAGGAATTATATTTGTTTTACCTAAGATGGATATTCAATGGGCTGATTATATTTTGAATAATCACATGAGAATAGTTAATATTTTAAGCTTTATAATTCTAGGGATAACAGCTTTAAGTGCTTATATTGAGCCTTTTTTTGAATACAAACAGTGGAGTTACAGAATAGATGAGGAAGAGATATTCTTCACTGAGGGAGTTTTTTTCAAAAGAAGTGTAACTATTCCTATAGTTAGAATTCAGAATATAAACTTAAGTGAAGGGCCAGTAAATAGAAAGTTTAATTTAGCAGATGTAAAGATAGGAACTGCTGGAGGAAGTTATAAGATTCCTAATCTTGATAAAGAGGAAGTTGAAAAGATTAGAGAGTTTTTAAGAGTTAAGATTAATGAGAATGTTAGAGAGGAGCTTTAGGCATAATTATGAATGAAAAATTAGATAATAAAGAAATAAATCAATGTAATTATGAAAAAGAGAGCCTTAATAACAGGGAAATAAAAAATAGTGTAAGAAGTCTACTTTATAATATAGTTAAGGAAATAATAAGTGATTTGGGGTTAGCAGTTATATTTGTAGTGCTTTTAAAGCAATGGTTTTACATAGTCATAATAGGTGTAGTACTTTTAGCAATTATAGTTTCAATCCTTAAGTGGAAGAGGGAGTATATGATTTTAAAAGGAGATGAAGCTTATTATCATAAGGGGATTTTTTCTAAAAAAACTACAATAATTCCAAAGAAGAGTTTTAAATCTATGGATATTTCACAAAACTTAATAGAGAGGATTTTAGGGTATAAGATTGTAAAAATTGAAAGTCCCTCTAGAGAGGTTGGAGAAGAAGATATTAAAATGAGCCTAAGTGATGAAGATATAGATTTGCTTAAGAGTTTTGCTTTTGGAACTAATAAAGAATTTAATAAAGAACTTAATAACGAAGTAAGTGAAGGCTTTGACTTGAAGGATAATATATTTAGAGAAAGTTTTTTAGATTCTGAAGTTGAAAAGTTAAAAGAGGATTATGATAGTACTTTAAAAAATAGGGAAAATATAAATGAGAGTGAAAAGGTACATATAAATAAGAGTGAAAAAGTAAATATTAAAGAAAAGAAAATAAGCAATAAAGATTTAATTTTATATGGATTTACAAGCTTTAATTTATTTATAGCTATTATTTTCATATTTAATGCTTGGGGTAGGATTGAAAAATTTATAAATTCAGAGTATGTGGATAGTGTTATAAATGGGTATATTGCAAATGAGGCTTCTAAAATAGGGATTATATTTGCAATAGTTGGATTATTCTTAGCTTTAATTATATTAAAAGCCATAGCTACAGTATATTATTTTATGAAATATTATAATTTTACCCTTTTAAAAGAAGGAGAAAATATAAAAATAAAATATGGATTCTTTAGCACAAAGGAATTTTCTTTTAAAGAAAATAGCATAAAGCTTATAAAATTAAAATCAAATCCTTTAAGACAACTTTTAAGAAGATATGAAATAAATGTAGTTATAAAAGGCTATTCTGGAGAAGGGAAAGAGCAGATAATAATGTATCCCATAGGAAATTCTAAAGAAGTTCAAGATATAATAAGAGAATTTATACCTAAGTGGAGCATATAAGGGCAGGGAGAAGGAATAAGACATGGAAAGATATTTATGATTTTAAAACCAGTTTTAATAGTATTTATTATATCTTTAGTAGCCTATTTAATATTAAAAGTAAAATGGGTATGGCTTATTAATATAATTAGTCTTATAACAATTACTTCATCAATTTTAAAAGGAAGAAATATAAATCTTAAGATTGAGGAAAATAAAGTTCGTGCAGTAACAGGAGGATTCTTTAGAACAATACATATTCTTAAGGGGAAGGACATACAAGCTGTAGGCTTTAATACAAATCCCATACAAGAAAAAAATAATATAGGCAAAATTATAATTGATTATTATAGTGAAAATTCAGAGGAAATAAAATTGTCTTATATGAATAAAAATTATGTGGAAGTATTATTAAATAGTTCTAAAGGAGTTATGCATAGAAGATAAGAATAAATAAGGAAATACCATCATAGGTAATGATTCATAATCAAGTAAGACAAGTTCATTTATATTCAACAAATAAGGAAACAACAGTTTATATAATGTGTAAGAGATAACAACTCCTAGTAATCCTTTTTCTAAAAATTCCATAAAAGGAGAAATAAAAAGGTTGTATAAGTTAATTTAACTTTGCAACCTTTTTTAGTTGTTTTTAAATTAAGGTTTAGAATTAGGAAAAATAAGTTAGTTGTAAAGTTAAAGTAGAGATTATAAATATATTTTAAGAATTAAATTAAAATACCCTAATTAAATAGTGGCAAAACATATAATATTGACAATTGTCGATATATAATTATAATGAAATATGGTTATAAAAAGTTTTAGTATTAGGAAGTGAAGAAATATGGAGGATAAGTTTGAAATAAATTCAAGGGTTTTTAAAGCTTTGGGAGATTCGAATAGATTAAAAATAATAGATTTGTTATCAAGTGGAGAAAAGTGTGCTTGTGAAATATTGAAGTTTTTCGATATATCTCAATCTACCTTATCACATCACATGAAGATTTTAAGTGAATGTGGACTTGTTAAATGTAGAAAAGAAGGAACTTGGAATCATTATAGTTTAAATTTAAATAATGCAAATAAATCTATATTATTTTTTATGGAAATAATAACATGCTTAGATTAGTATGAATTATTTAGGAAATATGATAAATGGTGAAATTTAGTTTAAGTTAATTAGAATTAAAATGTTTAAAAAGATATTAGTTTATTATGAAAAATAGTTTAGTAAAAGGGGAAGAATTATGAAAAAAGTAGCCTTTATATGTGTACACAATTCTTGTAGATCACAAATGGCAGAAGCCTTTGGAAAAATACTAGGATTAAATGTTTTTGAAAGTTATTCCGCAGGTACTGAGGAAAGAGATAAAATAAATCAAGATGCTGTTAGAATAATGAAAAAAATTGGAGTGGATATAGAATTAACTCAAAGACCAAAATTATTAAGAGAAATTCCAGAGGTAGATATAGTTATAACTATGGGGTGTAATGTTTCTTGTCCAACATTACCTTGCAAACATAGAGAAGATTGGGGCTTAGATGATCCAAGTGGAAAGAGTGATGAAGAGTTTATATACACAAGAGATAAAATAAAAGAAAAGGTAGAGGATTTAGTAAGTCGTATAAAAAATGGGCAAATTTAAATAGGAGAAAGGGTAAATGAAGAAAATAGATTTAACCAAGGGTAAGGTACTAAGTGTGCTTACAACCTTAGCTCTTCCTATTATGGGAAGTTCATTCCTTCAGTTTGCTTATGGGCTTATAGATATGTTTTGGGTTGGAGGTCTTGGAAGTAGTGCGGTGGCTAGCATTGGCTCTTCAAGCTTCTTTTTAGGACTAGGATATTCTATAAATGCTTTAGTAGTGACAGGAACTGGAATTAAGGTTTCTCATGAAGTAGGGAGAAAAAATGAAATAGAGACAGAGGATTATATAAGAAATGGTCTTATAATGAATTTTGTTATAGGGCTAATATATGCATTAGTATTAGTGTTTTTTGGAAAAGGATTCATAGGATTTTTAAATTTAAATGACCACTTAGTTGAAAGAGATTCTTATATATATTTAGCTGTAAGTGCTCCAGTATTATTCTTTAGCTTTTTTAATTATCTTTTTACTAGAATATTAGCTAGCTTTGGTAATAATAAATTAGCTTTAAAAATAAGTGCTACAGGTATAATTTTAAATATGATATTAGATCCAATATTAATATATACCTTTAAACTTGGTGTTTTTGGAGCAGCAGTGGCAACCTTACTTGCCAATATACTTATGTTTTTTATGTATATATATTATGGAAAAGGAATATTTAAAATAGATTTAAAAAAGAAAGTAAACTATGAAAAAGTAAGAGAAATAGCTAGATTAGGATTTCCTATGGCATCTCAAAGGGTACTTTTTACCTTGGTGAATATTATACTAGCTAGAATTATAGCTAGTTTTGGAGCAGATGCTATAGCAGCTCAGAAAATAGGTCTTCAAATAGAATCTGTAAGCTTTATGGTAATTGGAGGATTAAATGGGGCTATAGCAGGATTTACAGGACAAAATTATGGAGCAAAAAAACTAAATAGAGTAAATGAAGGATATAAGAAAGCCTTGCTTTTAGGAGCTATCTATTCAATACTTGTTTCAGCCTTATTTATTTGTATTCCAGGATTATTAGTAGGATTATTTGTTAAGGATGAGGCTACAATAATAATTGGAAGCAGTTATTTAAGAGTACTTGGAATAGTTCAGATATTTAGTAGTTTTGAGATGATATCAAATGGAGTATTCTCAGGATTAGGACTTCCTAAAATACCATCAGCTATAAGTATAATCTTTACTATGTTAAGAATTCCTATGGCCTTAGTTTTAGTTAAGTTTTTAGGCATAAATGGGGTTTGGTGGAGCATTGCAATATCAAACATATTAAAAGGAAGCACATCTTGTATAATTTATGCCTTTGGCAAGAACACCCGTGATTTCAATCATGGGATGAATTGCCACGACATATGCTAAAAGCATAAACCGTCTAACACTTGCAAATAAGTTATATTTTCGTTTAAAATATTTGATTGAAGATAATAGGAATATGTTTTAATAAATCAAGAATTATTTATACCGTACTATTCAAATTGAGTATGCGGTATTTTTTATTTTATATAATAAAAATTAAATGCTTTTTGTATATTTATAAACTTAAATAATATATTATTATAACCAGTTATGTATAAATTTTGACCAGTTATGCAAATTGTATTGAAAATTTCATATATTAAATTAATATTAAATTAGTATTAACTTAATATTAACTTAATGTTAAGTTTCAGGAGGGAGGTGACTGTTGTTATAAATCTAAATAATATTTATAAAATCTTAGTATGGTTAAAATGTTTGTGTTTAGGATAAAATATTAATAGCTATTGTGAATCCAATATATTGCGAAAGTGATATAGTCATAGGGTAGAACCTTGAGGGTTTTAGTGTTTAAAGAAAATCTAAGTGAGTACTTAGAAGCAAAAACCAAGCAAATATAGTAATACAAGAAATATCAAAAATAAGATAGCTTGTATATGTAGGATGCGTTGTATCCGAATTTACGCCCTCGGAGAGTTATATCAAAGGAAAGTAGATTACTATTTATAGTTTTCAAAATCTGACTCGTAGAAAAGGGAATTAAACAAGATTTATAGATATTTATAGATTTTTGGCAACGGGATGTATATGTTTAAGAAAAAGTTATCATTATTGATGGCTACTATTACCATTGGTAGCGTTCTATTAGGAGGAGCTTCAACAGTAAGTGCTGCTCCAAGACAAAAGCATAAAACTGTATCAGAGAAAATTAAAGAGGCTGAAAAGACTGAAGGTGATAAAAAACTAACGGTTATGGTATATGCTGATTGTGATAATAACCTAGAAGAGTACATACTTAATGATATTGAAGAAATGAAAGAGGGTTATAAAAATAATCCTAATCTAAATATTATAGTATTAGTTGATAGAATTCCTGGTTATTCTAATGATTCAAAAGTGTTAGGTTCTAATTTTGAAGACACAAGACTTTATAAAATAGGTGAAAATTCTGCTGAAAGAATTAGTGGGAAAAGTGAATTTCCAGAGATAACTACTACAAGTAATTATGAAGCTAACATGGGAGATGCAAATACTTTAAAAAAATTCGTTAAATTCTGTAAAAAGAACTATGAAGCTGATAAGTATATGTTAATCATGTCTAACCATGGTGGTGGGGCTAAGGATGATAAAGATAGAGCTAGTACTGTAAATAAGGCAATATGCTGGGATGATAGTAACAACAAAGATTGTCTTTATACTGGAGAAATTTCAGATGTTTTAACTAAGGATGAATCTGTTGATGTTTTAGTATTTGATGCTTGTTTAATGGGAACTTCAGAGGTAGCTTATCAATATAGACCTAATAATGGAAGTTTTGAAGCAAAAACACTTGTAGCGTCAGCACCAGTTGTTTGGGGATTTGGATATCCATATGATAAAATATTTTCTCGTTTAAGATCTACTAAAGGTGACAATGGAGAAGTTGATTCTACTTTAGGAGGAAAAGAAAAAATATTTGATCCATCTACAGTTACAAATAATGAACTTGGTGCCTTATTTGTAGAAGAGCAGCGTGATTCTGTAAATAGCTATGGAGCAAGTAGTCAACAATTAAGTTGCTATGATCTTTCAAAAATTGAAAAAGTTAAAAAATCAGTTGATGCTTTAGCTAGAAATTTAAGTGAAAATAATAAAAAAGATGCTATTGAAAGCTTAAGAGGTACAGGAAAAAATGCACCAACTATGCACTATTTTAAGAATTATGATGAATATGAATGGATTGAGTATCCATACTTTGATTTATATGATTTATGTGAAAAAATTAGCTTAAGTGATGAATTTAATGAAACTACTAAAAAATTATCAAAGAATGTTATGAAAAATGTTGACCAATTAATTTTATATTCATTTGCAGGTAATGACTTTAAAGGCTTCAAAGAAGGAAAAAATGGTATAAGTATTTTCCTTCCAGATGGTAATAGAAATTATTATGATCAATATTCTGGACAAGCAATACCACATTGGGCTATTCAAAGATGGTACAATCCTCTAGACACTAATGCTTATAGATTAAGAAGTGGTTATGGAAAACTAGCATGGTGTAAAGATGGATTAGATCCAAAAATAAATAAAGTTGGTAACTGGTTTGAACTTTTAGATTCTTGGTTCGATAAAGATAATACTTCACTTGGTGGATATAATAGATATAGATATTAAAAGATGATTTCTTAAGATTATATAAAAGAAATTAAGTTAAGAAATAACTCTACTTATAAGATTTAAGTAGAGTTATTTCTTTTTGTGTAATTTTTATAATAATATCTTGAATATCATAAACATTTTTTATTTTAACATTATTTATTAAATATTTTCTTCTAAGGAATTTTTATAATATAGAAGCGAAGGTTGAGAGCTTTAAAATAATATTTTATTGGTTTATTAAGCCTAAAGATTTTCCTAAATTATCAGAGAACAATTATAACAAAACTAATAAAGGAATTAATAATTAAAGTTTTAAAGTGAAGTATAGAAGCATGGAGAGAAAGTAGTATGATTAAAAAACTTTGTGAAGAAGCTCAAATTGATTTAGTAGCTAAGGAGTTTAAGTAACTTTAGGAGTTGTAATTATAGATGTTAGAGAGGAAAAAGAATATGTAATGCAGAAAGTAGGAAAAACCAATGCTTAACACAGTATATTAAGGAAGTTGAGTAATAAATCAAAAAGAGAGTTGCTTTTTACAACTCTCTATCTTAAATGTGATTAATGGAACATTTCTTTAATTTATTTTAACATATGATCCAACAGAATAGATATATATCTATTCTATCGCTTTAATTAAAAAATTAAAGACATTTTAATATGCATAAAGATAATACGAATATTATCAGCAATATTATATATCGTTCCATTTAATCACCCCAATATTAACTTTATATTTAATACTATATTCAAAAAATAATATAGTTATTCGAAACCTCACGGCCATATAACCGACAATTTGGCAACTTGTTGCGTCGGCCTATTCCGCCACATGTAGAAAATGAATTAATTATAATTCATTTATATTTTAGATCAAATAAACAAAAGTGTCAATGGAATATAAATATAATAAAATTGGAGGGGGATATGAATAAAGAGATATTCAGAAAAATAGAAAATTTACTTAGAAATTATAATAGATTAGAAGCTGAAATTGAAAATATTAAAGAATATTATACTGATTGTGTAGTTATTGGATATAGTGAGAAAAGTGGACCAACAAATAAGGTTAATAGCATGGTTGAAGATGAGGTAATAAGGAAAGAAAAAGATTTTCTATCTTAATAGAGATTTAGATTATAAGGTTAGATTAAAGAGAAGAATAGATTTAGCTATACAAACTCTTAGAACAAAATAGGAGAAGGATTTAATTAGATTAAGATATATAAATCAACCTAAAGTTAGTTGGGGAACAGTTGATAGACATTTAATAACCCCTGGATTATGGAAAAGAATATAGTTTAGGTTAGGTTCTTTTTATTTTTCTGTGTAAAATATGATATAATGGAATTGTTTTACATAAGGAGGGGTCATTTTGACAAACGAATTTAAAGAAAAATTTTTAATATCTAAATTTCCACTACAAAATGAAAAGATAGATGAATGTATTTTGGAAGATATAGAAAATCAAAAACCTAAAAAAATATATAAGTTTATGGATTTGAGTACAGATGAATTGGATAAGTTGAATAGCATAAAGAAAGGGAAACTGTGGGTTTCTAGTGCTTGCAAATTAAATGATCCGTTTGAATGTATTTTTAATATTGATAGTGATCATATTAATTCTAAAGATTGTTCATTACTAAAAATGCAATGGTTTGAAAATTGGGTGGGCGAAAGTATTGAGCAATTAAAAAAACAAACTTACATAGCATCATTAACAGAAAGTAAAAAATCAATATTGATGTGGAGCCATTATGCAAATAATCATACAGGTATTTGTATTGAATATAATTTTGAAGAGGTAGAAAGATGTCAAGGTGATAACTTTAAATTATTACCTGTTATATATAAGGAAAATATGGCTGATTATATTCCAGAACCAAATTTAGAATGGTTGTATAGAGCGTATGCATGTAAAGCCAAAGAATGGGCATACGAATTAGAATGGAGAACAATTGTACAAGAAAGTAGTTTTAAAAAAGGATTTCTTGTTGATTTTACACAACCTAGATGTATTTATTTAGGTTGTAATATGGAAGATTACAAAAAAGAGCAAATTAAAGAATTTTTTAAAGATAGCAAGATAAAAATAAAATCTATGATAAAGAGTAAATGTAAATATGAAGTTTTAGGATAGTACGATGTGGTGATATGGCTAGAGCAAGAAGTCAAAACAGAGATAAAGTATTTGAGATATACAAGGATCATAATGGAGATATGAAGTTAATTGAGATAGGTAAATTGTTAAGTATAAATTTGTAATTAAAAGAAGGGATTTCTTGTTATTTGTAGAAATTTAACAAATGTACAAATTATAGGAGGATTTAATATGAAAAAGAAATTACAAATATTTATATCATCAACATATTTAGACTTACAGGAAGAAAGAGAAGCTGCAGTTGAAGCAGTTTTAGAATCTAAGCATATACCTGCTGGAATGGAGTTGTTTAGAGCAGGAAATAGATCACAGCTAGAAACAATAAAAAAATGGATAGATGAATCTGATATATATATGCTAATTTTAGGTGGAAGATATGGAAGTATAGAGCCTGATAGTGGGAAAAGCTATACACACTTAGAATATAAATATGCACTTGAAAAAGAGATACCTATATTTGCTGTAGTTTTAAAAGATGAGTTTCTATATAAAAAAGCTTCTAATCAAGGAAATGATGTTATTAAAGATATATCTAATCCTGAGTTCCAAAGATTTAAAGATTTAGTTATGTCTAAAATGATAAAAGAAGTTGAAGATTGTAAGGATATTAAGTTAGCAATTAAAGATTCTATATCAGAGTTAGAAGAAGAGTATGATTTAAGTGGGTGGGTTAGAGCAAGTAACATAGAAGATAATACTGAAATATTAAAAGAAAATGTGAAACTTAATAAAGAAAACACTAATTTGATAAAAAAAAATATTAAATTAAAAAGTGATTTGGAAAAATTAAAGGCTGAATTAAAATCACATACTAAGGAATACGAAATAATTAAAAATTCATTAGAGGAAGATAATATAATAATTTCAGGCGAATTATTGGGACGCGAGCAGGATATTGAATTAACTTATTTAGAGGCTTTTAAAGCTTTTAATGGCAAGTATTCTATTGGAGTAACAAATCGTTATAATGTGAGTGAGTTAGAGAGCTTTTTATATTATAATTTAGCACCTAAATTTATTTTATTGGGCATATTAGATATAAAAAATGTTCCAGGTGTACAATATAGAAGAATTGAGTTATCTAATAAAGGAAAAGGATTTGCTAAAATGCTAGAGGAAGAAAAGTTGAAAAAATTATAAATAATTAGAATCTTCGAATGAAGATTCTTTTTTATTTTTATATAGAAAGGTGGTATTGTTATGAAGCTTACATCAAAATAAAAGATATTTAATGAATAGTATATTCAAACATGCAATGCCACAGAATCAGTTGTTAATGCAGATTATAGTAAAAAGACAGCTAGGGTAATAGGACAAGAGAACTTGCTAAAACCTGCCGATGAAAGAACTAGAAAGTAAAAGGATAGCTAAATCAGAAGAAGTGCTAGAGTATCTAACTAGACTTCTAAGAGGAGAAGAAACAGAGAAAGTAGTAGTTACTAAAAATATAGGGGGGTATGAGTGGAGCTAAAATTGTTGATAAGCAAGTTTTATAAGAATAAAATTACTTTGTTTAAGAGATAAATAGAAAATAAAAGGCTAGGATAAAACCTAGTCTTTTATTTCGTCAAAAAAATGTCAAAAATTAAATTGTTTTCTTTCAATATGTTATAGTGATTTAAACTTATAATAGTATTTATGTGATTTTTTATAATTAATATCTAGTTTATTCTAATATAGAAAGCTTACAAAATTGTAAGGTGTATGAAAGATAAATAAATATGTGATTTCTATTAAAGAGGATAAAATAAGATTGTAAGATGAAACAAGGAGGGAGGTGACTGTTGTTATAAATCTATAAAAATAATATTTATAAGATCTTAGTATGGTTAAAATGTTTGTGTTTAGGATAAAATATTATTAGCTATTGTGAATCCCATATATTGCGAAAGTGATATAGTCATAGGGTAGAACCTTGAGGGTTTTAGTGTTTAAAGA